>Ga0315913_1000566_pt1 | contig 34397 bp, 11 predicted proteins | sample MpolsnodulesMG_FD_207736 | JGI IMG/M metagenome (GOLD analysis project Ga0315913, IMG submission 207736) | Medicago polymorpha root nodule microbial communities from Los Angeles, California, United States - small nodules | ecosystem: Host-associated > Plants > Roots > Nodule | place: USA...
CAACTGCCCGCTGTCCTTTAACATTGGATTTTCCCATGGTGGGAAACAACTTTGCTTTTCCAGGCTAAATGCCACCATAGTAATGTCCTTCAAAAAATATATATAGAGAGTAATGTACAACGGCTTTAAACACCTAAGCATTGTCGTACTAACATATCAATTTTTTGCTAAGTAAGGAGAGAGGACAGACACCAAAAGGAAACACCGACATTCCAACTAGGTTGACACCCCGGGAAACCTCCATCATATGCCCCAAACTCTAAGATTTTATTAAAAAATGAAAAAATATATACAATGTTTAACAATTTATATCATTGAGATAACATTCTTCTTATCATAACTTTATGTATAATACTAACCGTGATTTTATTTGCAAATTTGTGCACATTTGCTAATCCAATTTATACAAATACATAGATAAAATTATGACTACATACACACGTAAACGATACTTATTTTGCACAACAATATCCTCTTAAGATGTCTTGTATTGTTAAACCAATTGAATGCTTCTATCTCTTCTTGAGAATTTGCATATTAAAAATTTGAGAAAATAAATTAGCTATATAATTGATAAGAAAAGGTTTAAAAATGTTAATTTATAATACTATAAACTTACTTGTAGCCATAAATTACGAAATACTTCTTTATAAACTACATTAGTGGTAATGTTTGCATCTTCACCTTCATCATATGTTATCAATATTTTCAATCCGTGAGAGAAAACTGATTGTGGTAGATATACTCCAACATGCATTAAAGATTGCCCCTGACTTTTATTAATGAGCAAATAGTCATTTTAGTCCCTGACTTTGCACCTCGATGTCACATAGGTCTCTGACTCAGGATTAAATACAAAGAAGTCCCTGACTTTGCACTTCCGTTATCACTTTAGTCTCTGACGTTAAATAATTCTGTTAAGTGTGTCACAGGGACTAAAGTGAAAGTAGAAAATGATCACTTTAGTCCATGAACCAAAAATCAATATCCCCAACTTGAATCTCAAATCCCTAACTAAATCCCTAAATCACAAATCCCTAAATGTCATCCCTAAATCCCTTAAATTGAAAATCTCAAATCCCTACTTTATTATCTTATTTGACAATATTAATATAACATTTTTTTTTGTTTTTGGTCAAAAATAGCGTTCTTTTATTTAAAATTAAAAAATAGAGATTAATAATATCAACATTATTTTTTTTACACAATTAGTTGGTTGTTTAATACTATGGACAAAGTTTTACCGTTAAGCATAAATAAATAAAAATACATAAAATTTTCAATACAATGTATAAAACATACAATATTCAATATATCTGAAGAAAAAAAAGTTAGGGATATATAATATTCAATATGTTTAGAAAAAAGTCACAATATTTTTTAGAAGAGAAAAAAGTCACATATTAGTGTATATATTTTTTAGGGATGACATTTAGTAATTTGAGATTTAGTTAGGGATTTAAGATTCAAGTTGGGGATATTGATTTTTGGTTCAGGGACTAAAGTGACCATTTTCTACTTTCACTTTAGTCCATGTGACACACTTAACAGAATTATTTAACGTCGAGGACTAAAGTGATAACAGAAGTGCATAGTCAGGGACTTCTTTATATTTAATCATGAGTCAGGGACCTATGTGACAACGAGGTGCAGAGTCAGGGACTAAAGTGACCATTTGCTCTTTTATTAATAGTCATTGCAAATGAAAGGGATAATGGAAGTTGTCTCCTTTGAAATTTGAAAGGAATATGTGCATCTAAAGGAGTCAACGATAACTTAGGTATAAAAACTTTGTGTCCGATATTACTTCCAGATATCACTTTTCCTTCAACAATATATTTTCTCAACTTTGTAATGATAAGTCGAGTACCATTGCACAATCCTGAAGATTGATCTATATTTCTCAATAACAGTATTGGTACTCCGACTTTCAACTTCAATACATGTTTTAGAAGGCCGGAAGCAACAATTGTGTTTAGATATTCTGGTGTGTGGATATTATCTGGATTGCCAAGTTCTGGATTATCTGACTGTGGAGAATCAAGACTCAAATATGTTTTTTGATCACCAGGAATCAACGATAACATGTAATCATTGATCATGTCAACAATATCATTCTTAGGTGCCAATATCGCCATGTCTTGAAAATATGACGGATTATGCATATTTTTTGAAAATGATGGGTATGTACTATGAACAATTGCTGCAAGCGAATTACCATCAATTTTTATAAGCAAATCCTCTAAAATTTCAACATTCATATCAAAATCATTATCTTCCCCAACATCACCATTACCAATTCCTAATATCCATTTTGAAAAATACTTTCTCTGCATTACATAAACATCAGAACCACCTGTTAACAACCGCATATTTGTTTGTAGTGTCAACACTTCACAGAATTTCCACAAAAGTGCTTAAAACTACATCCCAAAATCCTACATTCTTTCACATTACATCGAACATCATCTTATCATGACCTGATTATAAACTACATTCTTCCAACAACAGCTTAGCCTGACGTAATTATAGACTACATTGAGAAAAACCTTGAGATACCAACAGTGAGAACACACTCAAGCAACCATAAAATATATGATTGTATTGTTGTCCTTTGGTACTCCTAGTTTTATAAAACTTCCAACAGTCAAATTCTTCTCATGATAGAAGTTGCTCCATTCACCACCTAGGCTGCATGTTGTATGTGACGTAGATTGTCATTGAAGATTAAAAAACCACATTTTCGCTTTTTCATCTACCAAGGTTAAAAATGGGCTTGTCTTTGCAAACGCATCATCACAAAAAGCATAAGGCATTGCCTACATGAAATATACAGAGAAAAGTATAAGTAATTATATATCACATATATAAATCAAGAATTAATAAACACATTCCAATGATCCATCATGGACATCACTAAATGTAAATTTCTTGATCAATGTACGGTAATAGTATCCTTCTTAAAAATAAAAAAAAACCTCTTCATCATCGGATACATATATAGGATTATCCATGGCCCCTAAGTTATACCTCTTAGGAGGACCAACATATGTTATCTCCTCTCCCAACCTATTGTATACCCTTATGAAAAACAGGTTATTTTGGACATAAGTTATATTTAACCAAGAACCATAAAGTAAACCATACTGTTCTCTAATATTTCCCCAACCTTAATAAAAAAAAATCATTTTGATTTTCCTTCAACACTTCTACCTCAAACTCGTTTCAAATTGGATTCATCACAATTACAAAATTCGGTATATACAAATAATAATCCACGATACAAAGTCTCGGCAATTCAACTCTCGCCAATAATAATCAACATATTTTTCGTCTGCTTAATATACATGTAAAACAAAACAATAAGACATGAACGAAAAAGACTAAAATGAAATATACGTACCAATCCGGGAAAATATTCCATCTGGTAGGTTCGATATTTCAATTGCATATCATATGCATACGGGTTAGTGGTGTCCAACAGCAACTCGTTGTTCATCTAGACAAACAACAACAAAAAAAACTTTAGTAAGACAGATATTTATCATTAACTAAACTTTAAAAATCCTACAATTTATATATACACACTTAAAATTAGATTTAAATTGAGTTTTATTTTTAGAAATTAGAATACAATATTCGTGGTTATTCAACTTGGGCAAATGGGCATAAAAAATATAAGAAATAGCTATTACTATCTTTCTTTATAAACAAAAAAACAAATTTTACTAATGTGATTACACCGTGAACGTGGTGCAAAATATATAAGAAATAGTTATTACTATCTTTCTTTATAACCAAAATTTCATGTTGAATTTATGTGCATTTTGGCTCATACTTGAATGTCAGTACACTATGAACGTGGTGCAAAAAAGCGCCACTTTGAAGAGCCAAAAAGGGCATAATCAAAAAACCACCCTTACAAAAAAAAGGCAAAGTTAAACACTGTGAAATTTTGGTGCACCGCCGGCCTTTTAACCTATCTATATGTGATGAAGTATACTTTCAAAATAAAAAAGAAAGACAACATCAAAACACATTAACAAAAAATAAAAACAGAATCAGTCTCCACACCAAGATAGTTTGGGGGACAAAAAAAGAGGTTTTTTTTCCTCGTTGCCCTTCAATTGATGGAATGAAATTAAAGATATTGCTAGTATGAATTAAAAAAAAGGTTTGTTGGCAGAAAAGATCAACATAATGTATAAACTAAACGAAAGATAGAAAAAAGAAACACACCATTTTGCCCATAGAAAGTAAAAGATTAGAAAAGTGGAAAGAGACACTTTGAGATTTCAATGTAGCCCCCTATTATAGAGGAAAATGATCATTGTTAACACATGAGTTCACTTGTACCATTAATTATTTTATGGTTAGTATAACACTCAAGCTAAGTGTAGAGATGTGAGTTTGATAGACATATAGCCTATAGTGAAAGTTGCAAAATAATTTCATGCACTTTCATATCTCACTGATAATACCTTCAACCTATTAAAACAAAGCCAATTAATGTTCTCTGAACATTCCTTTGCATGAAGACACACGTGTACACATGTCCTTGCTTCTATATTTATTTCATTTGTGATGTTACTGATATGCTTCATTAGCATTGTTTTCTCCAACACACTTTCAAATTCAGGTTCCAGCCCACGTGTAAGTCATTGGAGGCATGTATAATAAGTGCTTTCGCGCCCAACTACAACTTGCAAACATTGAAGAACAATTTAAACATCGTGACTTTGCCGCTCAAAATGGGAAAATAACTACATATTATATATGCAGACTAAAACCTCTTTATACATATAAAGATATCAAAAAATCATTATGATATACATTTCCTTAAAAAAAAAATATGATATACATTTCAACTAATCAACCCTAAGGACTATGCTATAATCATCAACTCAAAGGCTTTCGTCTTCAATCTTGACTCTATCTCCAATCTTCTTATCATCAACAACTTATTCTTGAGGCTCAATATTTTCAACATTGAATAAATCATCATACCATATTATCTCATTACTCACTGCCCAACTTAGTCCATTATAAGCAATCATCTTATGAAAATATTTAGTATTTCAAATATATTATCACAAAATGGCTGTCATTCACATGTGCTAGACACATCATTCGGTTTCTATGCGAAGGTGCACTACAAAAGGGAAAAAGGTTTTCGATTTCCCTTTATTGATGGATAGTAGAACCACCACATGTTTATATCTATGTGCAATGAGAAAACTCATGTGGCATAATCATCCCTTTATCTACTGGAGTCGGGTTAGTACCATCACCGATCAGAGCGTGTTTGACCTCGTTGAATCGTTTCACCGACCTAATCAATCAGAGATAATGCTCACTACCGTCATCAGCCAGCTCTTTTAAAATTTGATAATGGATAATCTGATAATCATCAACTGACATATCATGTAGGTCCGCAACTACACGAAATCCACAATGACCATCACCAAGTACATCTGTCACCTTTTTTAATAAATTCATGCATGAACGACGAGATTTTGTTTTTGTGTGGGATGTCGAATTTAACCAGAGGTGTGTTAGGATCAGGAGACATATTAATTTAATGGATATTTTTCCTACTTGAGCCTACTGACTTGGACTATGAAGCATGTATATCTGGATCACGAGAGTCAACATGCTCCTAGAGTGAAGTCGGTCACTTAGTTAATTGTACCGTATGTTTATCCTTTTTTGGCGTACTTTTTGCATTGACCTTTCTTGGAGGTGGATGCATATAGGTTGTCTTCGGCAAAACAAACTGATGAAACTGCTATTTAATGTACAACTTCATCCTTAGTTAATAAAAATAACAATAATAATTGTGAAGTGTGTGAATATGAACAAATAATATAAGGGGGGAGAGAGAGAGAGAGAGAGAGAGAGAGAAGAGAAAAATACACTAGAGTTTATCCTGGTTCACCCAAACTAGGTTACTTCCAGTCCTCACACAAGTGTGAGATTATCCACAAGGTAGTTGAGTTATAACTTAACCACAACTCCTCTTTTGTCTTCTTAATCTTTCTTACAAACGAGTAATTTTACCCTTGTTAGATCTTCTTGATCTTTCTTACAAACGAGTAACTTTACCCTTGCTTTTACACACTTGTTTTCAACAAGTTTTACAACCCAATAAGAAATAAATTCTTACTTGGACCAAAATGAAATAATTGTGTTTTACTAAAAAAGCTCAAAACAAAAGAGCAATTTTTAGTAATCTAAAATGAGAAACAAAAAGAGAGCTTTGGAGTATTTGATATTTTGGTGTTTTTCCTTCCCAAAATTTGGTGCCTCTTACATGTTGAGGGCGTGTATATTTATAGACTACTTGGAGACCTTATGCTTCACTTAACATATCAAGTGTTGTCTGTCTTTCCTTCTCATGTGTAAGCTTCTCACGTGCACATGTCTCTTTAATTCAAATGTTTTATGGCATGTAAAGAAAACCAGCTAGCAATCCTTTGGATTTTTTCACGTGTGCCAAGCTTTAAAGCTTAACAACTATTGATGACCCATGCACTTCCACGTGTAGCCTTTAGTGTGGTCCTACTTTATGAGCCACCAATGGCAAGCTAGGAACTTTCTCTCTTCTTATCTATTTACGGCTAAAAGCCTTGATTTGTTTGTACTTACTTTTCTTCTATTGATTGGATAGGAAGTAGTATTGGAGACAAACAAAACCAAAACCATTTACTTTGTATACCATGCATGCCAAATGTGTGTTTCATCACATTCATTGGTCCATTTATTTTTTGCCAAAAATATATGCTGTTGAATTTATATGTAGTGCTTTTGCCAAAGAATATTCTTTCTTTCCTTTCTTCCTTTGTGTACGTGTGAGAGGGTTATATCTTTTTGAAAAATATAATTGTTGTCAGCCTTTGATATTTTTCCTGTAACTAAAAACACTCACACATATAAGTTAAATACAAATAATCAGAATTCATTATAAATTATAGTTTAAATATATTTCTCATCTTTAAAATTTTAAATAGGGAGTTTAGAATTTTATCTCAACATTCTCCCCCCTTTTGATGATGACAAAATATATTTGAATTAGATTTATAGATGTATTCTGATCGAGCTCCTCCTCAATTTGATGCAAATTTTGAGGGTATAAAATAGATGATATCTCGTTATTTTATCAGAAGCTCCCCCTTAATTTAGCATTCACCGAATAAGTTTTTTTTCTTTTAGATTTTAATTAGACTTAAATCAAGATGAAAAATTGTCACACAATTTGATATAAATTGATTTAAAAAGGATAGAAGTTAAGAGCATTAAAAACCGTGACATAGTCAAACTTAACATAACATTGTGCAATTAGTTGTATATGACAGTACATGGCATCAATGTTTCTAGAGAATAATAATAACAAGCAAACTACTTAAAAAAAACAAGGCCATTAAAGGAAAGAAAAACATAATACTAAAAAAGAAAGTACAAGGCCAAAACAGAAACAATCTAGAACCAAAAGGTATATAAGGGGCATTTTTCTAATTTAGTGGCAATACTTCTCCCCCTTTTGGCACATCAAAAAGGGTCGCAAAAGGATCCATGAGGGCGATAGTGAGATGGGAGGAACCTATGGAAAGTTTGGATGATGAGCCATGAGAGTCAGCAGTCGGGTCGGTCGCACCAAAGAAGGAATACACGAACACAACAAAACATTCTTGGAGGTTAATGACTTCTTCCTGGAGAGACGATAACATTTCATAGATCATCCTATTTGTGATGGGAGGATTTTCAGGTTCAGCTGGAAGTTGATTTTTTGCGGACGTACCAGTTGACTTGAAACTTCCAAAGGAGCTGAATATGGATGGAATATGAGGTAATTCACTGGAAGGTGGAGTTGTGAAGAGACCAGTGAGATTAATAGATTTTTGGGGAGTATTGATGAATCTGTTGAGACACTCAGAACCAAATAAATTAGAGTTGTCAACATTATAGACAGGAATGGGAGAGATGGGGGCGATTTTGTTACTGAAGTCATGTGAAAGATTCAAATCAAGAGGGAAAGTGGTAGCGTATATCTTGGATGAAAAATGAGAGGTTTTTGGCGCTGTTTGTTGAGAATTCTTGTGATTGTCAACAATTATGACATTGACGATGTTATTAAGAGGATTTTCTTCTTCCTCCTCCTTAAGAAAATCGGGAGGTGCAACCGAAACATCTTCTAAGCCCAAGGAGTCAGGAAAGTCATTTGTTCTAATGTGAGAAACATTTTTACGAGTGAAAGGATTGTGGTTACGCCTGGATTCCTCACCTATGAATAAAATTTTGAAGTCTATGAAAATTTTGGTAAGCACCATGGAGTATGGGAGATCACCAATACCTTGTTTAGCTTGAATAACACCTATCATATGTTGAATGATTAAGTAGGGCAAGTTGACTCTTTTGCCATGAGAAAGATGGTATAACACCATGATGGCAGTATCAGTAACTCGGTATTTGCCACCACTACGTGGAAGGAGACTATGCCCACATAAGTTATGAAAGATCTTGTACTCATTTTTCAAAGAAATGGCAGGAAAATGTCTGTTAGGATTAACACCTTCTATGTCGTGACTCATTTGGTTTCTATGTTGTGTTGGATTTATTTTCAATTGAGAAAATATTTCTACTTTATCTACTTTAATATGATTTGGAATAAATATATGAACTGTCTTTAGAATTGTGATAATGTTACTTACATATGACAATATGAATATATGTACCAAAAACATATTATTTTTATTACATATGGTGAATGACATGTAAGTTGTTGCATTACTATACATGGTGATTTGTATGCACATCATATTTAAGCGATACTCACCCACATTAATTCTGCATAATTTTATTGAGTCGGTGAAGTGTTGTGATAACCCACCTAATGTGATACCCGTGTTTAGAAGGGACACATTTTGATTGTTATACCTCTGTGTAGATACTACATAATTTCATACGACCTGCTACGAAGTAGTTAATTTCGAAATTATTTGCATATGATAAGGAAAATGAGTTGTATCACACATATAAAGCATGCATTTCGAGGCTATATGTTCATTGTTATCTCACTTGTGTGGAATGTTAAATGTTAAGGTCATATGTCATGCCACGTATACTTTGCATGTTGTATTTCTATATACATGTTGTTTTTAGATCTTGACTTGTTACTTTATCCACGGAAATATTCGAGCTTGTGCCCTAGGTTCTTATAGTTTGAGTTACGTGACAATCACGGCGACGTTACATACATGACAATGTAATAACTTATCTGTTGTTTCTGCTATGTTATGTTGTGGTATTGAATGAGTATTTTTACCTCAGTTTATGATTGTTGCTGTTACTTACAGATTCTGGTGTTCAATTGCAATCAAACCTGTTGCAACAATTGCTGTTTGTTATATCTGTTTTTCCTGTACCTCAGGTCCTCTATTTTACGAATTAGCTTGGAAGTGTGCCATGCTTCGAGGTCACTGTTGCTGCCTATTGGTTGTTTCCTTTTATGCAGAATTTGGTTGGATCATTCCCTTAAATCTAGGTTGTTAACTCTGCAAGTTGGCTTGGTCTACTAATTCCACTTTGTTGGTGTTGTGATATCGGCTGATATGCCTTCCAAGCAATATTCTGAAGTTGTTTTAAAACATTAAGTTGCCTGTTATTAATTTATGTGTTGGTGCGTTGCTTGGTTATCAATTCAACACATATGTTTGGTTGTCGATTTCGTGTAGTCTTTTGTATTAGTTTATGGATGGATTATGGATTATTGACCAAATGCAGATGTTATTTAATAAATCTTGAATCATGGAGAATTACTAGATTGTTGCAGTTGCTGATAACATTGTGCTTAGATTTTCTTTTGTATGAGTAAATCGGTATTTTTTTTATCGCGTCGCGTGTAATTTTTACTGTAAATTCCAATTAACCGGTTTTTCTAATTCGTCAAGAATAAATAAACACATTGTAACACAGTATTTATATCTATTTGTTTTTTTTTTTGAAAAACAACACAATTAATCGTAACCCCGTGCAAGGGCACGGGTAAAACACTAGTACATGACAATGTAATAACTTATTGGCGTTCATGAGGACATTTATGGACCTTCGTACCTTATGATCCTCAATTTAGAGTTCAAAGTTTGCTTAGGGATTGGTGTTAGAGTCTTAATTATTCTTTCCCTTTTGAATTATGTTGTTGTGAATGTTTTTATCCTAAAATTTTAGTTGCTTTGAGGGGGGGATGCACACTCCCTATTACATAATTCATGGAGAATAAATAAACATGATATATAAAAGATTATCATGGAGAAATTATGAAAATATATATATTCATTAGGCTTATAGTTGTTAAAGCATTGTGATGGTAACATGTTATGAAAATAATCAAAACTACAATATATTAGAAGAGTATAGATAAAAGAGAAGAATAAAGAGTGAATGATAATATTCTCTTTAAAGTTGTATTTCTATTATAATGTTATTTATATTTATAGGAGACAAATAAATAATTGGACAATCTAAATATTATACATCACTAATAATGATATTCATAAAAAAAAAAAAAAAATTTCAAGGTTTTAATTTTTTGAAGACACAAATTAAATATATCAATATTGAGCGAGCAGACATTAAACTGAAGATTAACAATCTAAGATACATCATACCCAAATTCTATCATAATTTATTTTATGCACGAAAGCTATAACAAATTCTCACATAGAACCGTCGAAGTAGCAATATATCAGAGCCTACAACAAAAAGGTTAATATGTGAATATCTACAAAAGAAAATTATCACAAATTATTACAATAAAAGATGTCATGAGAAAATACTTTAAAAATATAATGCACAAAAGACTGAATAACAAAATAAAGGAAAGACATGTAAAGAACAATTGTGAAAGGATGATGGATAGCAGTGTGTATAGTCGAAGACCTTCGTAGAGGGAGGGGGGTGGGTGGTGTTAGGGTTCTTCCTTCCCTATTCATTATTTTCTTATTCTCTCATAAATTCAGTTTATACCTCATATACTCTCTTTTTCTAATTATTGTTCAATTTTACAATGAAGCAAGACCAGGTGAAGAATTTTAGTGTGGATTTAATTATCGTGGGTGGAGGTTGATTGTTACTCTTTTTTCTTTTTTGACTGTTTTAAGGTTTTAAATAGTCAATGTTAGTAAAAAAAAAATATGAAGAGGTTGAAGAGATGAAAGTGTTTTGCCTCTCTATTAATTTTATTTCTACATCTTTTATTTTTAGAATTTTGGTCTTCAAATTACATCTCATTTTTTCTTATTATTTATTTTACCTTCTTAACCTGAGAATCTACTCAACTGTATGATTGATTATTTTAAGCATGGCAACTTTAAGTAGAAATCAACAAGAAGCTGAAACTTAAAACTCCTTTTTTAAAGATTAATTGACACTCCAAGAATGACAATGAAATTTCATATATAATATATGTGTTGCTAATCGATAAAATATTCTTTTATAAATAAAATGAAGTAGTTTATGTGTGTTCATAAGATTATAAAAATGATAAGTATCATGTATGTTATCGATGCCACTTAATTATGACATATGTGTTTGTGCTTATTGTTACTCTTACGTGAGTTTTAAATAAGAATAAGATACCGCAATCTTTTTATTTTGTTGGTGTGATTGTGCATGAGTGTTAATAGACAAATGATAAATTTTTACTTAATGATTACATTGATGTGGATTACGAAGAACGATTTGCATGCCGCAACTTAGTTATTTACTTTTTATTATGAAAACACTTAGTTGATAGGTCATATTTTATATAAAATATGGAAAAGGTTTAAGACTTTTGTCCTCCAGGCAATTTTTACTATTTCGTTTCATTGGTTTCAAAACTATATTATTTCATGATATTTTTTATTAGTTTCAGATAATGACAACCTCTTTACTTTATATATATTTGTTTATATTATCAATTTTATGTTATAATTCATATATTTATTAATTTTAATTATTTAATGAGTAAAAAAATATGTCAATGCAAATTTTGTTTTTAATAATTTTGATATAAGTATTTCATTGATTCTTGGGTTAATGAAGTAAATGGTCTATGTAAATATCTAAAATTTTGTTTTTAGTCCCTGCAAAAAAAAATCAAATTTTTTAGTCCTTATAAAAAATTTCATCAACATTTTTAGTCCCTGTAATATTTTCCATCAACATTTGTAATCTTTGTAAAATTTTCTGTCAATATTTGTTGTCCCTAAAAGTGCTAAAGGAAAATAGTTCAAAACTAAAAAATGCAATTATTTTAGGGATTAAAAACGAAATTCTGAATATTTATAGGGGTCATTTACTTAATTAACTCTTAATCTGATATTTATCTAATTCATATAGATCAATAGTCTTATGCTAAATGTAGATGTAGAACAAATAATTACTCTACAAAATCATATATTGCTTTTATTTTTTAAAATAACTAGTTATAATGATAAAGTGACGTTGTTATTTTTTATATCCCTGGAAGGTAACAATACTTGAATTATATAACTCCTTCAGACAAAAAAAAAACTTTAATTATATAACAATAGAGTTTTGAACTTGATGAAAAATAAATCAAAGTGTGAGAAAAAAAAAATCACCAACACTATGATATATAAAAAATGATATGCTAAGAAGGAACAGACAAATATTTTTCTATTTGATTATTATGCTTACTCACATTCACAATAAGAATCAACACACATCTTACGTCGAGGAGGCCAACACATTCTTTTTGGGCAATCAATCCAACTTTTGCAGGGAATCCAACCTGGGAGGTCTAATAAAAATAAAAGAAATGTTACTATAAGATGATAAAATATTGTGTATAACAATTAATAAAAATTAAAAATGATGAAAAAAATAACTCACTGCAATTTGTTACAACAACAAATAGAAAAAGAGAGATGATCAAAGTATAATTTTTTTTGATAGTTTGAGTCATAGCTTTTCTTCTATGCATGTAACAAATAGAAAAATGTTTCACCACTTAAGTAAAAGTTTCATGTTTAGTTACCATTAAATATAATTATTTTTAGCACATAGTACTTGCAAGAAGCCACTCATAAAAATTTAATTATTGTTAAATGTCTCTAAGGTACATCAAAATATCGTGTTTATCTCTTTAACTCATTATTTTTATTTATTAAACTTTAAATATATTTTTATTATTCTTTTAACCTTTCATGATAGACAAGAAAAACAATAAAAAAAAATGATACAATATTATTATTTTTAGTTGAAAATGATACATTAGATTTATTTGAAACAAAAAATACCATAAAGTATATTATATTTTTTTAAAAAAAAGTATAAGATCAAAGTTAATATTGAAGGTGAAAGAAAACACAAAAAATGTGTTCAGGTTGAAAACTCTATATATTCCTTTTAAAAACCTTTCTTTTCTTTTTGGGAAAATACATGCACAATGAGAAAATATATAAAAGGTAAACAGACGAGCATGACAAAATAACCCAAGATTATTTATCCAGGTTTGCAACTCTACGTGGTTGCTACAACCAGTCTCGTAATAATGATATATTTAAAGAGAAATGTTAGCAACACACCTTCTAACACACATTTTTCAACACACAATTGGTTAAAATTCACATGGGACCCACAAAAAGTATATAGGACCCACATGATTTGGTGGGACCCATGTAAATTTTAACCAATCAAAGGGAGTGTGTTGAAAAGTGTATGTTAAAAGGTGTGTTGCTAGTATTCCTCATATTTAAATTTAAACATCAAAGGAATTTTTTACCATGACCGAAAAATTTAAGTTATTGTGAGTAATTTCGTTGTTCCAAGCCTAGAGGCGTATGTTATGATATGGATAACTTCTTTGCTATCATAGTATGATAATTTGACTTGATACTATATTGTGCATCAATTGTGATATATCATTAGCCTTGTTGAGTTTTTGAGCCTTCATCATCTCTTTCTTTCTTGTGTGTTTTTGCTCACACTATTAGTTACTTTTAGAACTTGACTTGACTCTTGAAACACTTGTTCACATGCTTGAAGGTTTTTGTCCAAATGATCTTGGAAATTTTGATCTAACTTGGGAAAAATAAATATAATCCAATGTTCGGTTGCGTCCAAATTTCGTATTATCTCAATTAATTTGGCAAGTAAAAAAAATAAATGACAACAAAAGGAAAAAAAATGCCAAATGTTGTGTTCCAGACAAATTTGATATGAAGGTACATGGAGAAAGTTATCTTGTTGGGTTTAATTATCTTAGGTAGAGTTCTGTATTGTCATCATACTTTGTCAAGATTAAATATCTCTCATGTTTAATATTCAAGTGATTTTCATGGCTCTGCTTCTTCGTTTTATTTGATTTTACATCCTAGTTTGTTTTAGGTTTATCTCACCTTTACCTTGCCTCTGTTACAACCTTAATATAGACATTTTAATCTTTACGGACTTGTTTGGTACGAGAGAAATAGAGGAGAGAGAGATAGAGAAGAGAGAAAGAGAAGAGAAGTTGGAGATTTCTCTTGTTTGGCAAGAAGAGAAATTGAGAAGAGAGAAAAATAAATGGTGGGCCCCATATCTTTTTTGTTTCTCTTCAAAGGTGAGAAGAAGGAAGGAAGAAGACAAAAAAGTCTATTATGCTATTGGTTTTTTAATTAATCATAAATTATAATGTTGTCTTGTCAAGGACATTATTGTCTTTTTAATAATAATAACATTTCTTTCTCTTCTATTTCTCTCTTCTTTCTCTTATACCAAACAATACATCAAATCTTCTCTATTTCTCATCCTTTTCTCTCTTCACAAACTCTCTCTTACCTATTTCTCTCTTTCCAACTTCTCTTCTGAACCAAACACACCGTAAGAGTACAAAATGGAAGTACTATGCTAAGTAGGTGTTACCCTACAAAAATAAGTACTGCAAGCTTATTTTAAACTAAAGAGCTTTTATAAGTTAGAAGTTGATTCAAACTGTGCCTGAGTGGAGTCTCTCATATTGTGTTTGCGATGGAATTGAGTTGTATGTATTTTTGTTGAATAATGGAAGTGTTTACCTTAAATCCTTTGAAAACTTAAAAGAACATACACCGTTGAAGTACTGAGTAAATAGTCGAAAACCACTAAGATACCGGTACCAAAATCCAATGTTTCGGCAAATGCAACAACCACTAGGAGTGGAATGTTGACTGCTGGTTCCTCAAAGAAAAATCAGAATGCAGATTCCGGTAAGTTCTGCAGTTTGTAATTGTATTTGATCTTTTTTTATGGATCTAAATTCTTTATAGCAAGGAATGCACTTTAGAAGGAAAATGTAAGTATAGTCGTCAACTCAAAATTCAATGCATGAGATTTAAACAAATTTATAGTTTATTGCACAAATACGTGCTTATGATCAATAATCTCAACCATTGGCTTTTTAATCAATCTCTAACTTAGTAACTTCTCATTTTCTCGTTTAAATGAATCTCTTATTCAGAAGTGTGAAATCCCTTCTTTTTTTATCCACAAACATTTGCAACCCTGACTATGAAACTTGTAACATGCATGTATTAGTACTACTATTATTTTCATTATATAATGTGAATTTCAGAGATACATGTTTGTAATCATTTAACAAAATTTTGAGGTTTGTAATCTCTATGAATTTCACAGGTATTTCTCTTAAATTACTACCGATCAATCATCAAAATTTATTGATTACATTTTGCTCATTTGATAGATACTATATTTCGAGTAAAGGGCTTATGGCGGTTATCACTAAGTTCAATATCAACCTCGCAAACGTCTTATTAATATGTGGCAAAATTGATCATCTCAGAGACCACCTATAGTAGATTTGAGCGAACACCTGCAAATATATGTTTCTGACGATGGATGAAATTAAAGAATGTGTATCTCAAATTATTATCAACCTTTGGCCATATGTAAAAGATTTAGTCTAATTGTTACGATTTAGCTTTTGGTTTGTTAATACTTTAGTGTCCTTTAAAAGTTCTATTTGTATCTTTAACGAGTACTCCCTCCGTCCCAAAATGTATGACGTTTTGGGCATTTCACACATATTAAGAAATGCAATTAATAGTGTGGAAAAAAAATATTATGAGTTGTTTTACAAAATTGTCCTTAATAAATAATATGGGAAAGATAAATGAAAGAATTGAGAGTAATAAATAGTTAAGGTTATAATAGGAAAAGTAACATTAATGTTGCATTGATATTGTAAAGCGACATATAATTTGAGACAAATTTTTCACTAAAGCGACATACAATTTGGGACAGAGGGAGTATTTAACTATCTTTATTACTAGCAATGATCTCAAAATATGGATGAAGAATGTCTCAACATATGATTATTTTGGTTGTATTGTTGTTACTTTAGCATTTGATTGAAAGAAGCTTATTTTACCTTAAAAATATTATTAATAAAATCTAGACTAATCACAATGCATGCGGAATAGATAAGATAGAGATAGTACATTGCCAAAGCAGTTAAAACAATACACCGCAAAAATACCAAACACCAATATATCCAATGACTCATTGACACGAACATGCTTCGTGATGATTACTTATGAAGATAGGACTTCCAATAAACCACACCCACCCTTCATAATTATGCAGACTAGACCGGAAAATCTATCCCCAAGCAAACACCCCAAGACCACTTTCAACTAATGATAACACTAGTAGGAAAAACTCCCCAAAACCATTTACAAACGATCCTTAAAACCATTTATTTCCATTTGGCCAAACCACCACATCTTACAAAACCAATACTCTTAACACACAAAAAAAAAAAAAACACTTGACTTGACATACTCCATTATTCATTACTTAAAATTATGTTACAAAATATTACTCTTTTTTAAGAGTAGAAATATTTTTTTGATGACAACCCAATCCAAGAGGGTGTGCAATATTACTGATGCAATTAACCTCAAAATATTGGCATAATCATTTGGCTTGCTTGTAGAAGGGTCTTCAGCTATGCACTCAACTTTTAGCTTCATAGCAGCTTCTATTTTTTTTATTTTTTTCCGGAGAAAAAAAAACCAAAATGTGAGATAAATTTAATATGGCTGATTGTTTAAAAATAAAACATCGAAGGAACGGAAAGCAAATGAATACATCAAACAATTTACTTGCATATTATTAATTAAAGTGCATCCCTAAAAATATTTGTCAACTTAGTAGTTAGAAGTTTTTAACTTTATAGACTAAACTGATAATAGAAATGTACATTTAGAAACTACTTTGTATTTAATTCTGAATCAGTGACTTTTGTGACAGCGGGATGCAGAGTCAGCGACAAAAATAACGACTTATTCTATATAAAATCATACTCTTTAAATATCATATTATATTAAATAGAACTTAATCTTATTAATTTATTAGCCATTAGTCTATTTAAATATGTGTAAGAATACTTATTTGAAAAAATTTAAGATTTTTTTAGGGGTAAAAAAGAGAAAAAAAATTAAGATGAAATGTGCATTTGCATACATTCCATATGAAACTTTCAAAAAAGAAAAAAAAATTGACTCATCCTTCAAAAAAATAATTAGACTATACAAAAAAAATATGCTTAAGACATGTAATCAATGAAACTTGGTCAACACCGTCCAATTACATTTATATCCTTTCCCTACCGTTAGATGATTCTTTGTAAATCCGTTACACACGATTCCCGCTTAGCATCACTTTGAAATTGCGAAGCGTTCACAGAGTAAAAAACAATCGATATCGATGCAAATTCAAATCCACTTCACACTCTCAGCAACAACTTCAAATCGAAGAAGAAAACTACAATGAAATCCATCGTCGATCCAATCTCCGATCTCTCTCTCTTAGAAATCTCCGGCGAAGACGATTCTCTTCTCTCCGACAACACTCCCACCGTCACCGCCGCCAATGTTTTCTCTTGCTCTCCTCTCGTTTCCGCCAGATCTCGTCCTCGTCAAATCAGTTAGGGTTTTAACATTTTCGTTTTTTGTTCAATCTTCTTCGATGATAATTTACCGATTTGATTGATAAATGTGATTTGCAGAGGGAAGTGAAATTGATAATGTTGATTCTGAAGATTTGGATTCGTCGAGGAATGATAGTGCCAATAAAGAGAACGCAAAATGGAGTAAACCTGAAGGAGTGGATTCTTCTCAGAAGAAGAAAAGGAAGAAGAAATTAGGTGGGTTCAATTTGCGTAAAAGCTTGGCGTGGGATCGAGCTTTCTTCACCGAACAAGGTATTAATTCATCAATAAATTGTGAAAATGAAATTACGATTGATGTTATTGTTACCAACACTAATAGTTGATTAATTTTAATGTTCAGGTGTTTTGAATCCATTGGAGCTTTCTATGATAAGTGGCACGGTCACTCCTAATTCAAAGTCGAATTTGAATTTGGAAGCTATCGAGGAAGAAGAACCAGCTACCACTTCGTTAGCATTGCAGGAAATTGAAGAAAATCTGTTTAAGCATTCATCTGGAGGTGTTTCAATTAGAAATAGAAAGATTAGTGCTGTTTCAGCTTTATCTCCAAAGCCGGGTTCATCCATAAAAAAAACAACACCCGTTGCTTCCTTGGTTAGTCTATTATACTATTTACATTATCGGTATATGTAACGGTGTATCATAGCCAAACTGTTCTTAATTTCTATCGTGTGTTGTTTTGTTTTGTACATATGCTTATAGGCAAAGCAGAAGATTCTTGCAGTCAACGATGTTGGAAATAAGTATAAGCGCAGTGCTTGTCCAAGGCCGGTCATAACTTCATCATCATATCCTTGCCATTGCTTGTTAAGATTCATATTATTAATAGTCAGTTTAGTATGGAAGAATCTTATGAAAAATAATGTTGAAAAAATCTTACTGTAAATGAGTTTTTTTTTTTTAAAAAAAAGGTTATATTGAATAAGTTGAAAGGAACTTATAAGGACATTTTCATGGGTGAAAAACTGTAAACTTATTTTAATTGAAGTGATTGTATAAATTTGAAGTTGATTCAAACTGTGCCAGAGTGGAGTCTCTTATAGTGTGTGTGCTGGAGTTGAGTTGTGTCTGTATTTCTGTTGAATAATGCAAGTGCTTACCTTAACTCCTTTGAAAACTGAAAAGAACTGACACTGTGAAAACTCCGGGTAAAGAGTCAAAAATCACTAGGATACCAGTACCAAAATCCAGTGCAACTGCAACAACCACTAGGAGTGGAATGTTGAGCTCAGGTTCCACAAAGAGAAATCAAATTGCAAATCCTGGTAAGTTCTGCAGTTTGTATTTAATCCTTTTTTCTGGATTTAACTCCTGCAAAACAAGGAATACACTTTAGAAGGAAAACGTGAGCAGTTATAGTCGTCAACTTTATAGTTTGTTAGACAAAACACATGCGCATGATCATAATTTCAACTATTGGCTTTTTTAACCAATCGCTAATTTTTCACTTAACCGTTTAAAACGAATCTCTCACTTCAGGCTTCTGAACTTCAGAAGGGTGAAATCTCTCTTTTTTCTATCCCTGAAATTTTGCAACCCTGGCTGTGTAACTTATAATTTTCAAGTACTATTATTTTTATTGTATAATTTGAAGCTGGATCAGTTAATAATTTTAGTGTTATTGTATTTGAGGTCTGTAATCTCTAAGAATTTCACGGATACTAGATTTTCTTGAATTACCAATCATCAAAATTTATTGATCTTGTTCTGTTCACTTTGTTTCTCATCTACAGTCACTAATGTTCTGAAGTATGCTGGAGTAAAGGGCCCGTCAAAAAATCCTAGAACTGTGGCAAGCATCCCAAAAGTTGATCTGGCTGATAAATGTTCTGTTAGTAGAACTCTTACCAAGCCGGCTGGAAAACATTTGGTGGGTACTTTATCCAATTAGAGGCTTTAGATTTTAAATATTCATCATTTAGTCCATCAATTTGTAATTACTGTTATTTAACTACTGGGTATTTGATTATTCTCCTGAAATGTTTTTAACCTGCACAGGATAACTCGGTTTCTGCGATACGTCCACCATCCAGAATGAATCAAACAGGAAATGGAGCAAATAAGGTATCTGAAGCTGGTTTTCCTCCATCCAGAATGCATCAAACAGGAAGTGGAGCAAATAAAGTGTCTGAAGCTTGTCTCCCACAAGGAATTTCTGACACTGATAAGAAAAAGCAACAGACTCTTTTTCAAGCATCAAAGTCGTCAGGCCTAAGGATGCCATCTCCCTCAATTGGATTCTTTTCTCAGGTATGGTTACTCTGTTTGGTTCGGTATTTCATATTTAGGAGAATGCATCTATAAAATAACACTCACATATTGATCTTGTGTCCCTGATTACTGCTTTGCAGGCTAAAGCTTCCAGTTCAAATGGCCAATTGCAGAAAAGCTCTATACCTTGCAAACCTTCTGAGAGTAACATTCCTAAACTAAGGAAGTTGGGAACAAGTTCTGTTAATGATGCAAGGTCAAAAACTGTCCAAGGGGCAGCCAAGATTCGTACTAAGGAATTAAGCCTTTCAGATGTTAAGTCAGAACCAGTCGTGCAAGTAGACAATAAGCAGATGGCTGAAGTGGAATGTGACTCTTCAAGTTTTGAAAAAATAAGTAAGCAACCAGAGGTTAAAAATATTCTTGAGGATGTCATGTTAAAATCTCAGGAGCAAGGAGAACTACATGAAAATGAGCACGATTCTGGCATTGAGAACATGGTATTATTCCCTACAGATGAAAAGGAACTTCTTACAAAGAGTCACACACATGAGCAGTTAGAGAAAGAGATCGACCGTGCTATGGATGAAAAGTTATATGATGTTTCATCAAATGGGGATCAGTCTTTATATGTGGAGCCACAGTCTACAAACTGTCCTATCATGCAAGAAACTTCAAATAATGTTTCAAATACTGTGCATAATGCTATAGGACAAGATGAAGATGACCAAATCAAAGGGCCCACCTGTGACATTCCGGCTTTCAAGGAAATTTTGGTACTACTGGCAAATCATGAAACTTCTATTAAGGATGGAAAACATTCTGGGGAGTTTAAGGAATGCAATAGTGTCAAGACTGCCCTTTTAAATTGCAGCCTTGATGATTTTTGGAAAACTGTTCCCGAAGGATCTGAACAAGGAAACCCGTGTAAGAATACTGAAGAGGTAAATTGTGGTGCTGGTGAATTTGGTAGATATGGAGATGTACAATTGCATTTATCGAATGAGAATCTCTCAATCAAGTGCAATGAGACCACCCAAAGTAATTTAGAGGCAGTTAGTCAGCAGTTACTGGGGGAACAACTCAAGACTCCATTTCTTAGTAGTGTAGGAGAAATTGGATCAGAAAAAGAAAATATACCGGATATGAATAGTTCTCAGCCAGCTCAGGTGACAACCTTATTTTCTAAAGGTTCTCCTGAGAAGTCTATACTAGAAATCAATGGTGCTTCTAAGAATGAATCAAAAATAGCTGAAATCAAAGACTGTCAGCTTCCAGTAGATGGTCAATCAGGTTTCTCCCCAAGAAGCCCAATGGATGGGCAATACGACCACGTTATTGACTCGAAAGCAATTCATGATAAAACTCAGGAGTTTGAATTGGATAAGTTGAGTGAAGGTTGTATGACAGTTTCAGCAACTGCTTGCTGCACTATTGTAACTAATGTTTCTCCGGAACGAAGACCTTTTCCTGAGAATAATGTAATAAACCTCCGCTTAACACCTCAACTATGTCCAATGGTAAAATCTGGTTGTGATTCCGGGGGAAATAATATGCCAATTACCAACAGCAGCAGCATTTCTGAATTGCAGATTAAAGATGGCAATTTTTCTACAGATTCTTCAATAAACTGTGAGGTTCAGTGTGATGTCCCTGGAAACATTGAGCAGCAAGCTAGTAGTGTGTTTATATATCCTGAAATTAATGAAATATCTTGCGAAGATGAGAGTCTAGTGCCAAATCATGGGCACTTGTTTCATCAGAGTGAGTTTTCTGAAGTTTCTCCAGATGTAATTTCAAACATCGAGGATCCTATTGGCACTGGAGCTGAAAATTCCTCTGGCCTTTTACAGCATACTCAGCTTTCATTGGCAGATAATAATATAAATGCAGGTTCTCATCTTCCTGAGTTTCAAAAGCCTAGTGCTGCGGCTACTGTAAATACCCAGGTTGTTAACAACAGACTGCACTTGGATAGTGACTTTCTGCCAACAATTATTGTTTCATCTGCAGAAATCAAGCAACAAACTTTAGTTGACAGTGCATTTGAAGGATGCAGGTTCGATACAAATGAGTGTGGTGCTTCTAATCATCACACTTACAGAGATATTGAGGAATCACACATGGAAGAGGCACAAGTGCAATCCTTTGATGAAATTCCTGTGGCATATGACTGCAGCAGCAAACACTGTCCTGCGCTTATTAATGATCAGTTCTCATTGGCAGATGATAATAATAGAAATGAGGATTCCCATCTTCCTCGGTTGCAAAAACCTAGTGATGTTGTTGCTCTTGATTCACAGCGTGTTAATAACATATTGCACTTGGATATTGAGTGTGTACCAACAAATATTGCTTCATCTGCAGAAATCAATGAACAAAATTTAGTTGAGGGTGCATTTGAAGGGAGTAATGAGCACAATCCTTCCAATCATCATATTCAAGATATGCCTGAAAACAAAGATGCAAATCATGACGGGGATGAAAAGGTGGAGCTTTTGCAAATCAATGGTGCAGAAGAACGTTCTTCAGGCATATCACCTGAAGTTGAAATTCAACTCAATGAGAATGTTATTTCCGTTGAATTTGATTCTTCTGTTACTGAAGTGAGTGAAGATCGCTTTGAAGGATGTAGGTTCCATAGTAAGGAGCATGGTACTTCCAATCATCATATTCAGGATATGCCTGAAAACAAAGATGGAAATCATGTTGTGGATGAAAGGGTGGAGCTTTTGCAAATTATTGATGCCGAAGATTCTTCAGACATATTTCCTGTAGTTGAAATTCAACTCAATGAGACTGTTACTAATGCTGAATTTGGTTCTTCTACTACTGAAGTGAGTGAAGATCCCTTTGAAGGATGTGGGTTCCATAGTAACGAGCACTATACTTCCTATCATCATATTCAGGATATGCCTGAAAACAAAGATGGAAATCATGATGTGGATGAAAAGGTGGAGCTTTTGCAAATCGATGGTGCAGAAGAAGGTTCTTCAGACATATCGTCAGTAGTTGAAATTCAAGTCAATGAAACTGTTATTTCTGCTGAATTTGATTCTTCTACTACTGAAGTGAGTGAAGATCCCTCTGAAGGATGCGGGTTCCTTGGTAACGAGCACTGTACTTCCAATCATCATATTCAGGATATGCCTGAAAACAAAGATGGAAATCATGATGTGGATGAAAGGGTGGAGCTTTTGCAAATCGATGGTGCTGTAGAAGGTTCTTCGGACATATCGTCGGTAGTTGAAGTTCAACTCAATGAGACTGCTGTTTCTGCGTATCTTGATTCTTCTACTACTGAAGTGAGTGAAGGTCCCTTTGCAAGTGTAGCTGCTTGGAAGTCTGAGGAGCAATGTTTTTTAAGTGAAAATTCGAAGTTACTAGCTTCAGATAATCCAACTTTCAATGCAACAATCCCAGAAGGCAGCAAAGTAAATCCGGTGAAACTCAATGAGATTATTTCTACTGAGTTTGATTCTTCTACTCAAGTGAATGAAGATCCCTTTACAAGTGTAGTTACTTTGAAATCTGAGGAGCAATGTCTTTTAAGTGAAGAATCAAAGTTACTAGCTTCAGATAATCCAACCTTCAATGAGACAATCCCACAGGACAGCGAAGTTAGCTCATTGAAACTCAATGAGGATGTTGTTTCTGCTGAATTTGATTTTTCTATTGAAGTTAGTGAAGATCCCTTTACCAGTTCAGTTGCTTTGAAATCGGAGGAGCAATGCCTTTTAAGTGAAGAATCAAAGTTGCTAGCTACAGAGAATCCAACCTTCGATGCAACAATCCCACAAGGCAGCGATGTTAGTTCAGTAAACAGTGAAAGTTTACCAGATGTAGGTGAAACTAATATCTGCAGGAATGATAAGTTTCCTAAAACTGACATGCTGTGTCAGACAAAATGCAACATCAACTTTCCAGAAGACAACAGCAAAATGATTCATCTGTAAGTATCTTATTTTGCCATATAACTTTTGTTCATGTACGCTTTGGCAACCTTTCCATTTTAGATCTAAGACTGTTTTGAAGCTTCACAAATTGAGTTATTAATGTTAATTTTGTGAGTGGCAGTGAGAAGGTTGCAACTAAAAGCAAGCAGGAAGTTCCTATCGTGAAGCCTCCACCAAATGTTGCTCCATTTACTGAGGAATGGTTAGCTGCAATAGAAGCCGCAGGAGAGGTGACTCGGATTTCTTTGCATGACATAGTATTTCATGCCTGTTTTCTTGTTTTCTATTTTGAAGTCTTGCATTGCCAAGTTTTTGGGATTTAACATCAATCCTTTCATAATATTTATGTTTATGTATGTTCACGTTGATTGTTAACTCCACAATACATAGACCATTATTAGTTCTTTACAGTGTAGTGATTTTTACCATGTTTAATTCATCTTATTCTTTGCGTCTCAGGAGATTTTAACGATGAAAGGCGGCGCTGTACAAAATTCCCCCCCTGAGAAGGCGCAGCATGAACCGAGTCCTTGGTCACCGGTAGGTCCATTCTTCAGTATCTAGATTTTATTCATATTCGAAGCGAAGCGTAAGGTTATTGTGGGAACAATTGGTTTTTCTTTTTCCTTCCAAAATAGGATGCAGCAATTTAAGATTACCTACTGCATAGTCCCATACCAGTGTATACTGCAACAAACAACGCACGCAAAAAAGGAACTTGAACAAGAAATAGAAAACGAACATAATATACATCTTACTTTAATTAACTTTGTGGTTTTGGATATCTTGAAAGGAAATGGGACAAACTTGGTTTCTTGCTGATGTTTCCTGAACTGGAAAATTTGTGGAGTTTCACATTATGAAAGTTGCATATCATTAATGTTATTCATTTTGATTATGTATTTTTGTGAGTATAGCTTATTTCTTTGTTTCATTTTGATTTGCAGGTGAAGAAAAATCAAGCGATTGGACCATTTGATTGTACCAAAGTAACCAAGCATAACATCCAGAATTCTGATCCATCATGACAAGTCTTGGATTTGAGCAGATACAACCTCATTAATGACTAACATTTTTTTTTTTTGCGTGGATCAATTCTTCGACAGCTTTAGAAGTTATAACAAGTTCTGCGGCGCAAAGTGCTACGTGGATAGATTTAACCAGTTGCCACAATTACACCTTACTCTTTTTTTGGAGATGCGTATAAATAAGTATTAAACTGATTGTTCTCAAATTGTAAATGATATTGGTGTCCTAGTTTTTTTCTCTTCAATATGAACTTTTTTCCAAGTTCTCCACGAGGTATAAAATGCTGAGACTAATCTACACGGTGTTCTGTTTAGCTCGATGCAGCTCTTTCATCACAGTTTAAAAGAGATAAAATCGAATGCAATTTACTTTCAATATGTTCTGCCATTTTATATAAGATTTAGGCATAAGATAGATCATAGATATTTTACTAGTTGCTTGTTGTATGTCAAGTTCTTGGATAATTATTTATTAAATGTATCTGAAATTAAACTATTTTAGACACTGAAGATAAACATTTCTATAGATTTCCAATAGCAAGCATTTCGTAGTCGTCACATTTTATCGCAGAATTTAATTTAATATATTGTGAAAATTTTGACATTTGAAAGAGTAGTATGTAATTTTTTTCCTTTTCAAAAATCTTCCATAGTATAGTGAACTAAAGTCCGGAATCAAACATGAAAAGCAACAAGTCAAAGGAAAGCATCAAATTTTCTGAACAATGCAGGAAGTACTTAACCAAAAGTTTTGCCCACTAAATTCATATGCACTCTACGAGTAATATAGCAGAAAAAGCTATAAATCATGGTAGCAAATTAGCAATGCGTTATAACAAATAACTTGAGAAAATTACAGAGTTTAGTTAAATCCCTAGCACTATTGAATAAATGGAAATGGCGCATACTTAATGAACATAGTGCTAACTGGTCAGAACTACTGTCGCACATGTATAGATCTCTAAATCTGAAGATTTTAAATAGAGATTTACCAATGTGTGAGTGGGACTAAATAATTGTTGGAATTGGAAATTTAGCATTTGTATTCAATGTTGAATGAAGCTGTCTGAGAGCAGTTATCAAAATTCAAAACTGCAGGTTTTGCTTCAAGGTATTAAACTGAATAGGTTAGGCAGAGAAGAATATATTTGGATACACGATCGAACAAATGGTTTCACTGTTAAATCATATTATAAAGAGCTCAACTCATCAGCAAATCAAAATGATTTGAGAGGAAACTTGAATGAAGCGATTGTTGATTTATGGACAAATGTGCAGTATAAAATCCAGTGTTTGATGGAGACTTTCACCGGGACATTTGCCCACTCTGATGAACTCAGCAAAAGAGGTATCTTACATAAAGGACAACCTAACTCTGGCGGTGGAAAACTATTATCCTATCAAGAAAGTTGACGTTGAAAATTATAATGATCAGGTGCTGCAGGTTGTATTCATATTGGCCTTAGCGATGGTGACAGAGAATCCTCATAAAGACGAGGACCCTATTTACTCTTCGATATGTCAGCCGTGAGTATGATGAAAAAGTTGTTTCCGGTGTAAGAACCTCCCTAGATGCTCTTTGATGTGGCGGCCATGCTTCTGGTGAGTTTGCGCAGATTGTACTATTTCTTGCTGAGGAGAGTCATGTGGTGGTGGTTGTTGCTGTGGCAGTGGAAGAGAGTCGGGTGGTGGTTGTTGGTGTGGCGGAGAAGGAGAGTCTTGCATTGATTCTTGTTACTGCGTTGGAGAATCTGGTGCAGGTTGTTCCATGATCATCTTGGTCTCTTGGACGGAAACTAGGAGAAGAAATGATAGATATTAGATAGTGTGTGACTTGAGTAAACCCTTTGTAATATATGATATTGGAGCTTTAACTAACTAATTAACGGTATTATTGTTTGTTAGTTAGTTAGATGCATAAGCATAACTGACTAAAGTCTTTTAATAATTTTTTTTGAATGTTGTTTGTATTTTTTACACTGAGTAAGTGTTGTTTGTTGTTTATGAAATAGATACTAACTATATTATATATAATTTATAGAGCTTTAGATTTTTAATCTGGTTGGTTATTCAGAACAGAAGTGCCTCAATAAAACATATGGCTGTTATGGTGGATAGTTGCATTTTAGGATATTCTCCACCCAATGAGATGTTGATGCGACTTAATTAATTTTTAGTACTGCCTAATGAGGGTCTGAAAGAAAAAATCTGCTTAATTAAATGCCTAATGCTGCTTAATGCTTCATTGGTTTTGTTAAGTTTACTTTGGAGTTACCTTAAAAAATAATACAATTTCACATATTAGTTCTGTTATGCATTTTGAGGTTTTGATATAAGGGTGTAGTATTTGTATTGAGGCTGATTTTCTCCTTTTCTAAAAATCATCGGAAGTTAGCGGAAGGAGCTCTCACAATATGGCAAACTAATGTTAAATTTTGGTTCACCTAGGTGTCCATGTTTGATGTTCGGTAGTGCCTCAAATAAGGTCACCTTCGGTGAAAGGAACTAATGATAAAAGAAATTAAAAAAAATCATTTGTATTTCTTTCATTCTGATAAAAAAAATAATGCAATTCATACCTATGACAGTACTAATCTTGACAGTTTTAAACTTGAAAGGCAACAAGTCAGACGAAATCATCAAATTTTCTGAACCATTCAGGAAGTAACTTATCTTAAAGTTTTGCTCACTGAATTCATATCCACTATACCGATAGTATAGCAGACAAAAACTATAAATCATGGTACCAATAAGTTACAACAATTCAAATAACTTGACCAAATTACAAGCTGAGTCCATAGTCAACCGAGAAAACAGACCCCAAAAAAATACAACTAACCCAACATAACAGGGTTAAAAAAAATTATAGAGATTAATTTAATGTTATTACATTACACTTTACAACAGAAAGCAGGGTAAGCTATAATCGCCCTAACTACTCACACAATTTAACTCACCTAAAGGGTTTAGCTGGCAACAGATCGAATTCTCATTCAACTTAATCCTTTCCTGCTTGCATGTTTGCACTGCTGGGAATTTGATGAAAAAATCGAATATGAATTCCTTTTTGCTTATTAACTTATTATTCCTTCTACTTTTTCTGCTTTAAGCATACTCAGGATTGAGTGCTAATGCTTCCCTGTAGATCATCTCCTTTATTTGTTCTTCATCCAAATGTTGTTGCTCGAACTCAAATGAGAATGGCTCCATGCAGATAGGTTCATCAGCTACGTCATGCAGTTTTTCAAGGTATGGATGGGCTAGTGCTTCTTCAACTGCCAATATTTAAACAAGCAGATATGAAAATTTATTCAATGTAATTCAACATGATGTTCAAAATGAACCTGTGTGCTGCTTTACCTAGCTATAGAGACATAAATGAATGCAAGGATGAGAAAATTACCTGTAATTCTTCTGGTAGGATCAATTGTCAACATTTTATCCACAAGATCAATGGCTAAGGGATGAACATGAGGGAAAACCCTATTCAAAGGTTGACGAGGATACTGAGGAAGTTGTCGGATATATCTTCTTGCATCGTCATTTTTTACCAACCCCACATCAGCATCAGTTGGAGTGCCAAGAAGCTGTGGAAAGACAACAAGTTTAAGCAATTAAGCATATATGATAAATTACTACTTTTATGATTAAAGTATTGATTGTATTCATGGCATTGATAATGAAATATCGATATGAATATCAACTTATATGAGTAAGTAGAAACTGGAGAAAACATTTAGTGTAATGTTTTACTCCATCCACCACATTATAAGTGTCGTTTAAGATAATGCAAATTTTTTAAGAAAATGATTAGTTATATATATAGTCTTACCTCTGTCAATAAGCGCATTTGATGCACATGATCTTTGCCAGGAAACAGAGGCTTTTTATTCATAAGCTCCATAAAAATGCAACCAACAGACCAGACATCTATTGCAGAGGTGTAATCTGAGGAGTTCAACAACAACTCAGGAGCCCTATACCATCTTGTGACAACATATTCTGTCATGAAGTCACTTTCCATAGTTGGTCGCGCAAGACCAAAATCAATAATCTTCAAGTCGCAATTTGCATTCAACAGCAGGTTGCTTGGTTTCAAATCTCTATGGATTATGTTTGCAGAATGAATATACCTTAGCCCACGAAGAATCTGATACAAAAAGTACTGCAAATACGAGGTATCCAATCATCAGCAAAACAAGTAGTTCAATTAATTCCAGCGCATAAATGTTAAGGTGATGATTTTGATACTAAAAACAACAAATTCAAAACACTGACCTGGCAGTGTTCATCTGACAGATTTTGATTGGAGCGAATGATTTGGTGAAGATCAGTATCCATGAGTTCGGTGGTTATGTAGACATCATTAAACTCTCTACGCAAGGGTGGAGGAATAACATCTCTTAAACCAATTACCTGTTTTAAAAACAAACATTTTAACCATTACTGAATATACATTTATCAAATTAAGATTTGCACATTTGATACCTCAAGACTTAAACTACAGTGTAAACTTTAAAATGTATGAAAGTAATCAATTAGGCATGAACCGAATTTCATTTCTGTAATTATTAGAAAAGGAAAAAAAATATAACCGTTAAGAGTTCCACATTGAGTGAGAAAACACTAGAAAATGTAATTATAAATGAAGGCAATACCAATTTTAAAGGCCAGTTTCGTAAGAGTTGAGTTAAGATCAACCCAAAATTTAAGACGATATCAGAGTCTATCTAAGATTTATTGTCCTGCTAACTAAATTTGTGTCATATATTTTTCAAAAGTAATAAGTTATTATCAGATATTGAACTTAATTCAGCCTTACACAAATAATTGGTGTCACACTCTTCATAATTATTCTTTTGGGCATTATCTTTTTCCATTATTGACTTGGTTTTTTCTCAATCATCATGGTCCACCATTGTCAAGAGAGATGGCTTGTTTCCATTAAATCTCAACAAACGTGTAGCAACTCACCACACATATTTTTCAACATTTAATGTACGACACTTTTACTTCAAAAAAAAAAACATTTAATGTACGACTCCTAAAATAGGAACCAAAATTTCCATGATCATTACGTACAATACTTGTATTCCTCAATCCTTCATGTATGTATGACTTGAAATGTCAACGCGATATTATCAACTACAATGATAGTGATAGGTACTTAAGAACCTTTCGCAGAAAGTAGCAGCAATGCTAAAAAAAGCCATATAAAATCTCAAATACTAGTTTTACCTTAATTGACTATTAATTGTCCTTTTTCACACACACTATACATGACATCATTTAATTAAAACAGATTAGAAAACAATTGGTACAGTTGAAAATTTGTACCATACAAAACATATAGATTAACAACTTAATTTGCAGCTTATATAGCATAAATGTTTATCATATATATAAATGATTGCTTTAACTATTTATAATTAAATATAAAATAAAGTTAGACTGTTTTTGCTGTTTTTAGAAGTTATTAGCTTACCAAAATAAGCTAAAGATAGTTTATAAACATGTCATAAGCCGTTTTTATAAGTTCTTCTGAACAATCCCAAAATGTTTATGCTAGTAAATAAACTCGAATAAGTCAATTCAATGAAACAATCTAATTAATCAAATAAACTTTAGTAATTAAGAAGAGAAAGATAACTACTCACATTTTCATGATCTAAATGCCTAAGAAGCTTAATCTCACGAAGAGTACGCTTCGCATCCATATGATTATCAAAAGCATTCGCTATCTTCTTCACAGCAACCAACTCATTCGTCTCGGTATTCAACAACGAACTTCAACAAAAAAACAATTCAGATTCATTTCTCACTTTCCAAAACCGTTAAATCAAATCGAATTCATCATAAACAAAACCGATTAAAAAAAAGAAGAAGATTATTCAAAGCAATACCAAACGATTCCGTAAGCACCACGACCAATCGGCATGATCGGAGGACGATACTTCGCCGTAACCTCGAAGAGATTACCGAACACGTTGTACTGAACGAACTGTCCGCCGTGAGTCTGAACCGCCGGAAACTCCGCGACGCCGTTTTGGTTAACTCCGGCCATTGATTTGATTTTCTTCTCTCTCAAGAAATTATTTTCTCTCTCTAGAAACCGTCGGCGATGGAAGTGTGTTGAAGAAGAAGGCGGTGAATTTCAATTTAAATAATGTTTATAGTGAGTTATTGACTCGGCTTGTGAAACACGTTGAATTTTATAGAATCTATTTTCGGAGAAGATGCTACGAAGAAGGTGCGAAAACGCGCGAAGGAAATTAACACACGCGCGCTACAAGAACGACGCGTTTCGATCGGACGCTTGTGATTGTAGCCGCCTCTAATCTGTGGTCTTAGTTTGTTCAATTATTTCAACTACCATCTTAATATCATTAGCTAGATTTGAGAAAATAAAATAAGTCAGAGGGATTTAAATATTATATACAAAAATTGACTGATGCCTACATTTTTATATAAAATTAAAATCTCTCCTAAAATGGACTAATTAGGCCCCTTTCCGTCATTAAAAAGAGATAATTTACACGTATATATCACTACAATTTTAGTTAAGAATGAATGAATGATTAATGACTCAAATAATTGATCAACTGTTTTCTGGCACATATATAGGCAATTTGTATCTGACAGCTGTTTTTTTTATGTATTATATAGGATTAGGATAGGAGTTGTTTTTCATGCGGAATAAACACATATGTATATTTAAATGGGGTTTACTTTAAATTAATGTTTTTACAAATGACATTAACATGGATAGGTTAAAAATGATAGTGTTATTTTGAACGTTTTATGTAAATGGTTAGGAATATTGCTTTGTAGTAATTGGTCACTTTATCCTTCAAAAAAAAAAAGTAATTGGTCACTTTAACACTGTTAACTCACCTTAGATTATGTTTTGGACATGCCTTAAAGATACACAAAATCCGATTTGGGGATTACACCATGATATGTCTAAAGTTGCTCACTTAAGGTTTTCATCCAAAAAAATCCTTCATCTTTTTCTTATAAAGCCCGACATTTGAAGCTGTGGCGGAGCCAGAAATTTTATAGAGCCTGGGCAAAATTTTGACCGCAAATTCAAATGTGACATAATATATAAATAGTTATAAATCGAATAAATTAAATGATTGTAACTTGATAGTATGTCATTTTGGGCCCGTATGTTTTAGATTTTACAAAAATGGATTTTTCTTTGTATTTTAAAAAAAGTTTTTTTTGGAAATTTATTCAAAAATAGTAGAAATAATTTTAAACTCATTTGGTATAAGTTAAAAAAGATATTTTGACACTCACTAACTTAAATATTAATTGTTCGAGATTATGCATAGTAAAAATCGCATATTTTTTTCAAAACGACATCTTTAAAAAATGATTTTTATGAAAAGCTATTTGAAATAACTTTTTTTTTTTAGAGATTTTTTCAAAATTTTAGTATCCAAAAAAAAATTATAACAAAATGATGAAATACTTAGAATGTCATTTTAAGATAATCTATTCAAACAAATGTTTTCATTTGAAGCTTTCCTTGAAAATTTCTTTGTTAAAAAATCATAACAAAAACATATTACATTACAAAAATCTATTTTAAAAAAAGCTATAACAATCGGGCCCTTTGTCTAATAAGCTATTATGAATAGTGATTCAAATTTTGTTACCATAAATTTAATGAGCAATGGAGTATATATAGATTTTGATTTCTGTGAGTATTGAGTATTGGTTTTGGTGAATAGTACAATAGTTCATAGTTAGTGAGAATTATTCTAGTTAAGTCACTTCAAGAATTTATTCTAAAAATTGATTGTAGTAATCAATTTCAAATTCCAATGATATTGATTAAACTAATTTTAGTGGTAATTTTATTAAGGCTTAATTGATCTGCCGGTCCCTTGACTTATTTCTTTTATTCAATTTGGTCTCATAAGTCTTAACTTTCTCAAACACGTCTCTTAACTTATTTCTTCTACTCAATTTGGTCCAATTTTGATAATTTTATTGCCCTAAAAAAAGAGACTGTTGGATTAAGGAGGTCTATGAGATTGTATAGTGTCTCACCAACACCTAATTTTTTTACTTCACTCTTCATTCACAACATCACAACATCGCCTGCATCACCTACATTCAACATACACCATTCAACAGTCACCAGATTTTACAGTGTATCCCTCATCTTCATCTTCATTCAACATACACAACTCCACACTTGATCTCATCACAACATCACCTGCATCACCAACAAGTTCATCATCTTCCTCAAACAAACTCAGACCATTAAACTGAAGTGTAGCAATAGATCTGGCTATATGATATTCACCATCTCTCTTAGATCTTAAAGTATAATTTCCACTACTAACTTGATTCAAATCACACCCTTCAACAACAAATTCTTAAAAATCAAAGACAAACCCATTTCAAACATGATGAACCTGTTAAAACAAACCATAAAATGCTTAATGAAAACTGTAACACCGTAAGAGCGGCGCAGAGGGAAGTCACGGCAGTGTGTTAGGAATTAATGGTGGTGTGGCGGCGGAGATGGAGGCAGTAACAGCAGTGAATGATTTGCAGAGGTTTCAAGAAATTGCAAGAGCATAATTCTGCAGAAGCACAAATCAAATCTTACTAAAGATGAAAAATTGCAAATTAGGGAACACAAATCAAATTCACAAAACGGTGAATCAAAATCAATCGCAACCAATAAACTCAATCAACAACGAAGGAAGAATAACGCACCAGGAATATTTGGAAGAAGATGAAATAGTTGAAGCGGAAAACGTTTTTTTGCTGCGCTAGATACTTTGAAGAAGAAGAAGAAATCAGACAAGGACAAGAAGAACAAGGGTTTTTCCAAATCAACCAAATCGGTATTGGAATCGCAAGCGTTTTGGGCTCCAGCACCGTTGAATGCAACCTCCTGGGATGATGTTGATGACGATGATGATGATTTTTAGTTTAATAGTGGTAGAGCTAGAGGCTTTGATTTGTCATCTTTTCAAATGAACCTAAGAATTGTTGCCTGTATTGTTTCGTAAATTTGGATATATTGTCGCATGTATTGTTGATTATTTCTTTCATATTACGGAGGCCATCTTTTCCAAATTTACGGAGGCTTTGATTTGTCATCTTTTTAATTTTATTTTATGAAAATAATGAAGGATGAATGAAGATGAAGATTAGGGAAAAAGATGAAGATGAGGG
>Ga0315913_1000568_pt1 | contig 34335 bp, 21 predicted proteins | sample MpolsnodulesMG_FD_207736 | JGI IMG/M metagenome (GOLD analysis project Ga0315913, IMG submission 207736) | Medicago polymorpha root nodule microbial communities from Los Angeles, California, United States - small nodules | ecosystem: Host-associated > Plants > Roots > Nodule | place: USA...
TTCTTGATTCTTGGTATGATTTAAAACTTGTTCCTGTCTTAGTAAAACACTCAAGAGCACAAGTTAAATACCAAAGAATTAATCAAAGTCCATTAATTCTTTAATCATATTGGTTTATTATCTTTAAAATTAATTAGAGATTTTGCCTCAACCGTTTCAACCAAAGGAATTAATGGATGAATAAAATCAATTGTTATATCATTACTTTCAGCAAATATTGAATCTATTTTGTTATTGCAGGTTCAAATCTCATCCAATCTAAAGACCACAATTTAAAAATCTGATTAGTTCCTTAGAAAGTTGTTCATGAAATTTTTCTGCTGCAAAATCACATGAATAAAGAATTGGAGGGTGACACACATTTTTCAATTTGAATAACTAAATGGAGAGAGGATTGGATTGGTTGTCTTTGCAATCATATTCTCCTAATTACTATGAGTGGAAATTTTGAATAAAGAGAACATTTTAGGATAGATTGTGAATAATGAGACTGACTGGTTTAATTTTCATTGCAGAGATATAGTAAAGCTAAATATCTGCTAAGGTTAATTGGCTTATCAGAACAATGAGTGAACCTGATGGGATTCTTCTCAAGATGTGACGCGTGGGCAAGTGTATGTTGCTAGGATAGTTGCAACCAATCTAACACTCAATGCGAGAGCAATTCATAATAATCTAACTGGATTATCAAGACAATGAGTGAACCTGATGGGATCCATAATAATTTCATTCCAGAAATAATGACTATTAGTACTAGATAGATACATAGCAATTCATTATTACTAATTTATGATATTTGGGTTTGGTCCAATAAGTTTCAGTTTCATCCATGATGCGTAATTGCTTGAATTGTTGAATAGCATAGATTAAGTAATTGCAGCAAGAGTTCAATATGTTTGACCAAATATAGAAAACAAACAAATATAGGGGTACTTGTGGGGAAGTTATTACTCCTTGAGTTCACCATCTATGGAAGCCTAACAGTGTGTGAGAAAATTCCAAAGGTGAGTATTGTTCATTGTTAATTGAATCATCATTTTATCTTTGTTAACGGTTAACATGTTGAATTGTTTCTAATGTGTTTCATCATATTGTTTTTACAGGGACGCAACAGAGAGGAGATAGTTACTCTGGTTAGGCGTTCAAGTATGATTAGGGGCATTGCCACTTCTCCTGTATAAGCTATTTTTGATGGCTCTCCTACATAACCTAACCAGCGAATACTTTTGCTTGCCTGCAATCTGAATGTATCTTTTTCTATTTTCTATTAACATAAGTGTCTTGTCTTCTGAATCTTCTAGATTTGCTTATAAAATGTTGAATACCATAAACATATGCAATTGTTCTGCTCATTTGCATACCTTCTGAAAATATTTTAAGTTGAGACTTCATAAAAATATTGCATTGAGTTTTAGGGAAGAAAAATTTTAAAAATGTGAGTGTCCATACTCCCACATTATTGTCTTTTTGAGATGAAGGACACCACTATATCATTAAGTTATAACTAAAATGAAGGTTCGAATTATAGTTCTTACACATCCATAAATGACTTAGTAAAAATAAGAAGGAAACAACATAACTTATGATGTTTGAAACAAAAGAATGTTGGAGTACTACATCCACAATCCATACTCCTAACAATCTTTTTCAACTCCTTTGATTTTGAAATTACTACACAAATAACATGGATGGAGAAGAGATCAAACACAACTATATATGTGTGTTTCAGATCCCATACCTGATAATCGTGCACAATTATGCAAGTTAAAGTTTTAATACTGCTCAGTAGTCTAAAGTCCCTAAAAAAATAAGTACTGTAATTGAAGATCAGAATAAAACAAAATTGTGTACTGCATCTTCAAATACTATTCAAAAGGAAGGAAGTCTTTGTAGCAATTATTTTTTAAGGGGTGGCTGATTTTTTACTCTGTAAAATTCGATTGTCTTTAGATCTCTTCAATGCTGCTAATGTATATACATAGACATGACTACTATCTCGAATGCTGATTGTAGTATATGCTCTTTTGATGCTTTGATAAATATTTTAAAAAGGTACACATTTCTAATGTTTGTGTAATATGCTTACTTAATTCTCACATTTATAATCAACAACAATCTCTTAAAAAGATGCAACTATCTCCCTTAATTTGATTAATTTTTCTTTAAAACAATTTTTTTACAAAATACGTTATTCAACCCGTGCGAAGCAGGGGTTTTTAACTGGTGATATTTTAAAGATTAAAGTAATAATTTACTCTATCAATGATATTAAGTGATAAATACGATCTATGAGTTGTCAACGCAATGGTAAAAGCTTAAACCTAAAAAAAAAACAAAGTTTAACTTTTATATTTAAATAGTAAAAGACAACTTCCTCTCATATTGTTATGGAACCAGTAGTGCACAAATAGGGGAAATTGGAGGGTAATAATTCATTGGACATGAAACAACAAACAACAAAAACCAATCATTGGATATGAAACCAAATGCATAATTAAGATCATGAATTGTTCAGAACAACTTGTCTCAAGTTAGGTTGTATTTTATATAAGCAGAACAGTTTTGAACAAAAATCTTTCTCTTTACAGGTTATTGCTTTAATAATGAAAACTCACTAAAATCAACTAAAATTGTGGCCATGGACTCAAGTACCACTGATGAGTGATAAACATGATACTATGCCTATAATTTCTTTGACATGAAAGTGAAATTACAACTACATATGACAAGCTTTATGTGCCTGTACTGATGACTTTCTATGAAACTGCATGAAAAGAAAAACAGAAATAGAGCCTAATTTCCCCCCTTTGCCAATAAATATCATGAATCATATAGCATCCATCACCCTCCACCTTTTTATTGGTTCTGATGCTTCTTTTAATAAGGGATTTCGATGAATTGACCTACTCTTCAGGACCATTTTAGGTAATAATATAAACTTCAATTGGTAGGCTATATCTATGAACAGATCAGAAGAGACAAAAACATGTATTAGAGCTACTTCCACGGAGGTTGTTGCTGATGTTTGTAGTCAAATGGATATGTTTCCCAACCGCTACCATCTGGTTCTTTTCTTTTGCCACCAACCCCAGAACTTGAGGATTGTTGAAGGGTCCTATCTTCCATAGCTCTGCTCTGACTAGGAAAGAAAAACGGTCTTGCAGTCAATGCATCTCTATTCCCGCCATCCATCATGAAACCCGAGTTAAGATCAAAGTTGGGACGGGAAGGTCCAACACCGTTTAAACCAAGCTGTGTACCAGCCATGCTCATAATATATGGGGGCTGAGCGTAAGATGGTAGGACATTTGAGGAAGATCCCCCAACTTGAGGTACTACAGGAGCTCCTCTTGAGTCCACCATGTAAGGAATTGTACCACCTGATCCATACGCGGCTGGCGAAAAAGACAAAGGGGGCATTGATGTCAGTCCATTATATCCCAAAAAAGTTGAATGATTGTAGGATACCGCAGGGCCCATCCCTGAAACGCCACCAGCTCCTGGCATCATTGTAAGATCTATTGCAGGCTCAACAGCCTTGCCATTTGGCAAAGACCAAATTTGAGGAACAGGCTCTTTTCTACCGACTTCCACTTTGGCACCCAAAATAGATATTGCAGGAGCATCTGATTTGGAAAGTCCATATACTTCAATACTTGAAGAAGATTTGGTATGCCCTTGGTCCAGTAAATCAGTTTGAAAGTACGGTCTATCATTCAAATCAATGTTTCGAACTGACGGCTGCATTGACGACGATGATGATGCAGGTGATGGGCTCCAATAGCCATTTCTTCCAAAGAAGAGCTGCCCCTCCATCCTCTGATCTGAAGGTTGGGTATCACCATCATCACCAATACTATTCAAATCTAATTCAAACCTCTTTGATCTTTTAGGGCTATGTTCCACTGATGATTGCCCAGAAGGCAAGCCTGAAGATTCACCAATTTGTTTTGCCAGTTCATCTTCACCCCCAGCCACATTCAGATCAAAATCAAGAAAATCTTGCCTTTGTTTGGAAATATCAGAGTTCCCACCAGCAGAAACATTCTTCTGATTATCAGCATTTTTACGAGGTGATGCAGGACGAAAGGCACTGGTGGCAGCCGACCCTTTCCATCCAAGTGTTCCTTCAAACTGTAGAGGGGCTGTTGGCAATCCTGAAGTCTGTGCAGGTTTTGAAGCAGAGACAACAGGTATTGGTGTTGTAGATATGGTATTTGCAGAAACATTCATATCATCAGAACCATATTCTTCATTAAGATCAAAGGTGCAAAGGCTTTTCTCTGAATTACCTCCTGGATCTTGAGCTGCTTCAGTCAACTGCGAAGACTCCAAGTCAGGGATGCATTCTGGCTCAGCTACAACATCATCTGAAACACTCATATGCCTCTCCTCAGGACATTCTTCAGCGGAGTTGCTTTGTCTGGATGACACCTCGGGTAGGGCACATGCAAGGTCATCATTTTTGCCAACAGATTCCGGGCTGCCAGCTTGCCTCGTTCCACCTTCTGAGCTTTTCTCTGAAGAAGAGTTATTGATTTCTCTCTCAACTTCCTCAGCAACTTGTCGAGCGACTTGTAAAGCATCAACCATGCCATAGTCAAGTTCAATTTCAGAATTCTTGTTAACAATGTTAGCGCTTCTGGAAACTTTGCTCTGTTTGAAGGAATCAGAACTATTTGAGGTATCATCATCTTGATCAGAAACTTGAGTAACTTCCTCAGCAACTTGTCGAGCAACATCTAAAGCATCAACAATACCATAATCAAGTTCCATGTCAGAACTCTTGTCAATAATGTTGGGGCTTGTCGGATCTTTTCTTTGTTTAAAAGAATCAGAGCCATTTGAGGTATCGTCGCCGTGATTAGAAACTTGGCTATTGCCTTCTTCCTCTACTGAAGCTTTAGATAGTCGTGGATTGCTAGAATCTGTGGCTCTGGCACCATCCACCACACTCATTTTATCAAAGGCAGGTGTTTTCATGCTACCAGAAACTATTACTTTATCACAAATACCAACTTCACTGCTTTTGACATCATGTTCCAAAGAAGATTCAGGCACTATTGCTGCACGCACAGGCTTAACTTGTGCTTCACGAGCACCAACAGAAACAGATTCAGGCTTAGGATTTATTGGTGCTCCTAATTTCTCTGGAGGGCCATTATCATTTAGTTCCTGCTCCTCCTTCATTGATAAGTCATTTAACTGTAAATCATCAGGTTGATCTTTGAAACTTCCTTGTTTCGGTACAGGTAAGTTGCAGATCCCAGACGATGTCAATTCACTTTCACTTGCGGAAGCATTTTCTTGAACAGAAGTCAAAACAGTAGTAAGATGCGCATTGTCAGAACTCTCTTTCTCTACATTAGCAGCCTTATCTGGTATCTGAGTATCTGAGCTTCTCAGTATAGACTTCTCACCCCCTTCAAGTCGCAACACATGAACATTGACATTACTAGCCCCGTTCACTGAAGACAACTGGCCTTCCTCCTTGAGATTCTTATCAATCATATGGTTTCTTTGACCAGTATCCATATCATGAGACTTAGCATCTCCATTTCCAACTTCTTTCCACTTGTCAAATAGTGCTTTTGCTCTATCTTGAACCTTGGAGCTGTGATGACCAAGAAGGTTACTTACAGTGGCCCACATTCCTGATGAAATTAGCTTCTCACTGTCTTGATATAGCTTTTCAACTGCTCGTAACATTGCAGTAATTGACTCTTCCATGACACTATCATTTGTACCACCACCCAATTTTTGAGCATCATTTAACCATCTATCGATGAACCACGGTCCATCTAATTGAATAAAAAGGTCAAGACAATCTTTATTCTCTGTAGCAGCAATAGTGCTTGCAACAGCAGCCCATTGTCTTATTGCATCGCCAGTGTTCTTCACAATACTGTCTTGCTCCTTCTTCATCACAGAGACCAACTCCTGCACTCGAGAAGGGGTTGTGAGCCCATCTTTCATCTCAGTCAAAGTAAAGAAGTCTTCAAGAGTCATATTGTTTCACATAAGCTATCTCGATGTGTCAAAGTTGTCCTTTTGGTACGCCAGAACTTTTTCCTGTATTAATAAATATTTGGGATTTAAGAGGAAAAAAGTTCCAAAAGCGTGCACTGCAAAAAATATAATAACAAAGTAAGTATGCCTGTTAACACATTATTCTCAACAAGTAGTTTAATGTCATTTAAAGAAAGTATTGAGGAAATTTACTTCCCACAGATTTGTAACATAAAATCAAGTTCCAAATTACAGTAACAGTAAGCAAAGTATCATTTAAAGAATATATGCACCAAAACTTTCAGTCACACTCTGCTTTTTGCAAAAGATCAACTACAGATAACATGACTGATAGTCTTTAGACACCAGAAATAGCTAGACAGTAGTGAATAATAAAGGGTAAACAACAACTACAGCTATGGCTTATAGAACATCATTGGAACAAAAAAGAGAAACAGAAAATTCAAAGTGAAGGATTACGGCCACAAAACAAGATAAAAGAAGAGCATTCCAGTGTTCAGACCCAACAAATTATTCCTATCGTATAGAATGTCTAAAATATCAAATAAATCCTTGCCCCTGGAACCCCCAATGCCTTTCTTTGTTTTGAAGCGATAAAAAAAGGGATATTTATTGAAAACAATTGTCAACTATAAATATTTGCAGATTCATTAATGCAAATCATTTACTAAAATCAGCTACTCTAGCTCATTGTATAAATATAGTTTTCTGTCAGTCTTGTTTTAAATGGTAACGGTTACGGTACCAACTGGCATTTGGCTGCAACCTAATCGTAAATTAGTCACAGCTTATATTGAGAAAATCAAGTTCTCTTAAGATGTCAGAAAGAAAATGTAAGAACTGTTATATGTCTGATGTGATAGTGATGATTTAATAACTAAAATGGAAGGTTAGTGTTTCTACCTATTATTGTTAGTGAAAACTATGAATTATCAAGATCCTATTATTTGATGGTTTGATCAATAAAAGAATATAGCAAAATGTAGTAACTTTTGTTACTGTATGATGCAAATTTATAGTTTGGACAATTGACAACCCTATAGTTGAAAAAGAAAACATAGGTCTGGTTACTCCTAACTCAAATCTATATAATTCTAAACAAAAAAAATCACAAAATCAGCCTTTTGCAGTGACAGCGGAGAAGCATATCAAATCTATACTGACAAAATCGAAACTGAAGGAATGCCAACTCCAGAATCTTAGTTCTAATTAACATATATATAATAATAATTGAACCCCATGTGCAATTGCAGAAATTTCCCCATCATTGCAATTTCCAATAAAATCAAATATTCAACATGGAAACATCTTTGTTTTACATTTATTTCAATTGAATATAGATTTCTACTTCCACCGGAGAATTCTCTGTTTTGTAACTTCTTTGATTCAAACAGGTTTTGAATCAACACGAGTGAAATAAATGAGCACATGTTTGGGAAACCCTAAAGTTTAGTTCATGTAAAATGTTTCATATTTGAACATGGTTTTGAATTCTTAAGGCAAACAAAGAAAAATATATTATTTTTGTAATATTCACAAAGTAACTTAATTACCGCCAAAAGAAGTGTTACGCGCCAGAACTAAACAATCTAGAATTGTTTTCAGAATTAGTTAAACAAGGACAACCAAATCAGGGAAATATTTTAAGCAGATTCAGCATTCACTCACAAACTACCTAACATCGAAAAAATCAAGTAGAATGTTGATGAGTGATAAAGTTAACTAAACCTAAATAAATCTATGAACAATAATAAGATTAGCAATCACTTCAATAGCAGGTATCAAGTCACAGTTAAAAAAGCAATATTAATGAAAAGTTACTTACTTTCAATTCACATCAACATTAATTCATCATTGCAAGTATGTAACAGCCAAATAAGAATCAAAATCATAATCCCAAACATAAAAAAAAGTTTTTTTTAACCTAATTTAATTAAACAAATAAATCATGATTAAGAACAAATTCAGAACCAAAAATAGCAAATAAAGCTAAAATCAATCCTTAATTTTGAACCAAGAGTAACATATAATAAATAAGGGGAAAAATTGAAAAACCCTAAATTTACTAAAAATCCCTAAAAGAACAAAAAATAAATTCATTGTTGTATCAAAATGTAAAAATTAAATGAAGTTAATACGTTACGAGAAAATCTAAGATGCGTTACGAGGAACGCGAATCTTAAAAAAAACAAAAAACATGAATTAAGAATAAGTACGAGAAAAAAGTAAGAAGAAAATTGGAGAATGTTCTGTTGAGTATTACCTCGGTGAAACAAATCGAAACCCTAGATAGGAGCTGAATTGGACAGTCTTAGGTTTATGGAGAATTTAACTAGAATGTTCTTTTTGGGGTTTTTGTGTTGGAATTAATTGTTGTGTTGTGTGTTTGGAAGAATGTTGAAAGAAGAAATTGAATGAATGAGAAGAAGAAAGAACGTTTTTAGTTGTTATTGAATTTTGTTGATTTTGATGTTGGAAAAGAAAATACTAAGTAAGAAGTGAAGAATAATAATAATGATATTCGGATTTTATTTTTTGATTTTGATTTTGATTTCTTGTTTATGTGAATTTCCTCTTTGGTTTGTAAAGTTAGAGTTGAGTTGGGCATTAACACGTGCGACTTCATAAGTTGTTTGTTCACATTTGATGTGATGTGAGCTTGCGTGTTAATCTATGAAATTCATTTCATTTCACCCCTTTCTTCATAAACTTACATACATGTATCTATGTATATTCTTAGTTTGAAATTTAAAGAACAAATAAATTATATTCTTACAAACATAGTAGTAGTGTGACATTTGATAAAAAAAAATAGTGTGACATAGGTGGTAAATATTTAGATCTCTTAATCATTAGTTTAGGGTTTGATTTTTGAATGATGTCTATGAAAAAAATTGTTGAGAGAAGTTAATTACTAAAATAAGTCCAATACCTCAAAAGAATAAGTCTTTTGCATTGGTTTGAGCTAATGGATAAAGAGTTAGAGATTTTGAAAGTATGAGAAAAAAATTAATCTAACAACTAATTAAAAACATTTTGCGTGGAAGTGGAGGCGAAAGTTATTGGCTTAGGAGGAGGATAAAGTTAGGGAGTGTAGTGTGATTTTAGCTAATATTGTTTTGCAGCCTAATCTTCCTGACAAGTGGCTTTGGCAATTACATGTTTCAAAAAATTACGATGGCTCAAATGCTTACATTTACTTGATATCATCGGACAACATTTCACCAACCGATAACAATGTATCAATTTGGAACAAGGAGGTTCCTCTCAAGGTCAGTTTATTTGCTTGATGTTTTATGCGTAATCGATTACCTACAACAGACAACTTAATTAGGAGACACATCATTCAACCAATTGTTCATCTTTGTGTGTATAGGTACAATATAATGAAGGATGTTAATCACTTATTCCTCTTCTGCGATTTTTTTGGGAAAATTTGGTACAGCGTAACTAGCTGGCTTGGTTTCGTTACGGGTCGCCCTACTCATTTATCAGATCATTTACTTCAGTTTGGGACTTTAGGCGGCTTTCTAAAGGGTATCTGCTTAGCTCTTAATGTCATTTGGCTCTCTTGTGTGTGAGTGATCTAAAATGAAAGAAATACTCATGTTTTTCAACAAAAAGAGACTTAATTACAACAATTACTTGATAAAATTAAGCAGCAATCTTATTGGTGGCTAAAAGCAAATCGTCCAAATTTTGCTTTTTCTTATCATTTGTGATGGATTAACCTATTATTTTGTTTGACTATTCATTTGTAATGAGGTGGTTTTTTCACTTTTTTCTTAGTTTCGTATTTTTGTGATGTAAACTGATACCCTTTTTGCTGTTTTTTTTTTTTTTGCACTTCTTGTGCTAAAATTTTGAGATTTTCATTAATATATACCATTTTATCTTCTTCAAAAAAATAACATTTTCCGTTTAAAAAAAGATGATACATTGGTTTATAAAAAAAATACAAAAATTATTTGAATCTTAAGCATTTTTTGGGTACAAGATTCTTAAGCATATTGTATATTGCTGAAAAAACCTATTAAAAAATTATCTTTAAAAAGATGGATTTAATTTATACATGAGATTCTTAAGGGATAAAATAAAATTTCTTAAATTTTTTTTTAATAGTGTCTTCCTTTTTCCCATTCATAACTCGTACTCGTAATCTTTTGAAGGTAAGTGAAACGTTTTATCAACTGAGATGTGCTTCATTGTCGGTATGTCTTAATTTAATATGTTGTGTAGTAGTATCTTAATTTGGATATTTCCTCGCGATAGGGATGTGTTTAGTATGATGCTTAACAGATAGTTAGATACTGCACAAAAATTACTAAGCTTAACAATGGATCAAGATCCATTCATGTTGAAACCATTGCGAGGAAAGAATGTGAGAGAATGGAGTTATAAAGAGGAGACGGTTTTGGAATTTTGAAGGGAAAAAAAAAGAATGGTTGATTAAGGATGTACGTTTAAAACATGAAAAAAATAAGAGAGAAAAAAAAACATGAGGATTATTTTCTCATAGCAAAATATTGAAATCTCTATGCCCGCTATGTAAATGGAATAATCTGCATCTAAAAATTCTGAATGAATTGTTTTATTTGTTTTAAAAAAATTTATAATAGATTTCTCCCGGCTTAACTAGAAACTTTAGTTCGAATTTAATTTAGGGAATGCAACAATGTAAAAAAAATTAAAAAGTGAAATTTTACTCATTTTTCTCATTAGCAGTTCGAGGGATTGGTCTTTACAATTGCGTACAAAGGATAAATGATTCACACCTAAAAACAAAGTTAAAAAGATCTACAAAAGATAGATGTTGATGTACAAATAACATTTGTAGTTTATTCGACGAAGAAAATGGGCCTAGACAATACATGAAAAACAAGTGTTACTTTTTCCACCCTATGCCTTTCCTTGCGCGCCCTATTTTTTTTCTCCAAAAATACCCCTAGTCCGAAATATATAATCCGAACACATTCTGGAAAAGGAATTCCGGACAAATTCATGGATTTTGACACTTAAACCACCCTGATGGATGTTGTGGCCAATGTTGAATGAATGGATTCGGATTACATAATCCGGAAAGTTCTAACAATTTCCGGATTGTGTAATCAGAACAGTGTAAATCACGCCGTTGAAAGTCAACAAATGGGGTGGGAAATATTGTTTTCGGATTACATATTTCGGAACGTGTAAAAACACTCCGGAATGTATAATTCGAACTGCATCAACATAGAGGCAGAACACTTTGGCCTTTGACCAGTTGTTCAAATAGGAAATTCAACTTATAACATAACAATTAACGACAAAATATAATTTTCAAACATTAATAAAACATAATAAAAATTATCCAAGTGTTACATAATTAAAAATCATCCAAAATGTTCAAACATAAACATAAAATGCAATACAATCAACCCTTTATCACTACACCACCACACCCCTTCCACCACCACTAGCACCCTCAGTAGCTCCCCGACGACGGTAAACCTTCCCATCATGCACCTCTTTCAACACATCCTCCAAATGTTGTCATTCCTCAGACCCTCGCGGAACCACACCATTGGACATCACAACATAGACATGGTCTCTGATGCGGCTCATCCTTCCTCTAACCTTCCATGTGATGTTTATCAAGGGTTGAAATGCGGCCCGTTTGAGCAAGATTTCACCGATTTTGGTTGGATTTTTTCGTTTCGAAATTTGGGATTAGCGGGAGAGAGAGAGTAAGTAAAAAGTGAAACTGTAAAAATGGGGGGTGAATTTCCTTTTATACTTCGAATCTGTCCGATATATAATCCGGACCCATCTTTAATTTTCCGGATTTTGTTTTCCACAGAGAAATTTAATAATTTTTGCATGACGTGTGAGAAGTGAAAAAGTAACTCTCAGACAAGCAAATGGGTGACTACATTTTCAAATCTTCCTACATGTCCAAATCTAAAGGCATTAATAATAGCACCTCTTATTTATAATACATAATGTATAATAATATATTTTTTTACACAAAAAGAAAAGTGTATACATGACTATTGATTATAAACAAATATTTTTTTTTCCCGAAAGAAATTATACAAAAATCTTGAAAGTGGGATTAGAGAGAGCATATATAGTTGTAGCCCAATTCACTACCATATAAAACCTGACACTTTAACTTACTTCAAAATTTTATCTGGTTATAGAAGATTTTCTTTTGAGCTGCAAAGTATCAACATATACAAAGTGAAAGTAAGTACAAATGGTACTATCTTTTGAACAGCAAAGTATCAATATATTCAAAGTAGAAGTTGGAAATAAGTACAAATGGTTCTCTTCTTGACTCTACTTACCAAAAAGCCATTGGCTACAAAATAAAACCCAACAGAACAGTACTCAAAACAGTGGACAACAATTCTTCTCTTAAGATGTTAGTGTACTATACGACCTCGTATTTGAGAAGGCACTAAATGTTCTAAAAAAAAATTATAAGTTGATCAAACATCTCAAGCAAAAGCAACACAGTTAAATAAACATTCGTATTGATCTTTAATTCAAACCAACCGCCAGCAACTAAATTTGTATTATTTCCAAGACTATTTGCAACCCATTAGTCACTTCTTGAACCAGATACCAAATTTTTTCAAAATAAAAATTGGTATAGCAATGTTTAAAACCTCAAACTTAATTTTTGTAGTATTAGAGGCTACCCTTGTTCTTCGTTCTAGAAATGCGAAGAAACGAGCTAGTTATATATTTTTAAAAAGTCAAACTAGCCCATCAAACACCAATTAGTTATATATAAAAGGATATCAAATTTTCGTGTAATTTTTTTCATTTAAATTTTATCCTTCGTTTAAACTCGTTTATCTTCAATTTTAAATTTATTTGTGTAATCAAATAATTGAATTTAATCCTGCTATCAAATTTGATCTTATCCAAATTTAATTTTAAATCAAATCAAAACAAATTTTAATTCAAATTTGAATTAAAAATATAGTAATCGAAACCTATACATGAAGAAAATGTATTAATATTTGGTGTAATTTTATTCTTCCAATTTTATCCTTCGTTAAAACTATTATTTGCAATTGTATTCTTCTTTACATAATCAAATAATTGAAGTGAATATTAATTTTAGATTTGAATCAAATCAAATTTGACCTAATATTAATTGAAACATTAAATAAAATCAAATATAATTCTTGAACCAATCTTAAAAAAATCAAATATAAACTAATTTTAATTCAAAATTTTAATATAAATATAGTACTTACAAAAAATAACAATATTAAATGATAGAAATTTATCAACAATCACAAGCTTAACTTTTGTTGGGAATGGAGGCCAACATTGGTCTTTATTGAGAAAAGTAATGCAAATAGACGAGAACATCAATAATTGTCTTCACCCTAGTAATATAGAAAGAAAAAAAAACTATGAAATTTAATTTAAATCAAATTGAATTGGGTTAAATATATTTTGAATCCCTGTAATATTATAAATTTTTCAAATTTATTTTGGGATTAAAAATACACCTATTTTTTTATAAGGACTAAAAACATATTCAACCCAATCAACTTTTATCACCGCCAATCTCTTCAAAATCACCTGATGGAGCATAAGTTGAACGCCTTGATCGGACTTCCTTATGTGTTGGCTGCAACTTTGGACGGAGAGTTTCAAATTGAGCTCCTTGCTTTCCCAAAGCCCAATCAGCAGAATCAAAATAAGCACGACCCCTGGATATTATGGGAGGCTTCTTTGCCAATCTGCCATACTTTTTCTTAACAACATCTTCCTCATGTTGAATTGAAGGCTTTGATTTTTCATTGGTTATATCTTGATCACACACTTTGTTGAGAGAATCCTCATGAAGTTCATGTTTCTTCGCATCATCCTCAACCTTAACAGCATCTTCCTCATGTTGGGTTGAGGGCATCGAGTTTCCATTATTTGTATCTTGATCACACGCTTTGTTAAGAAAATCCTCATGGAGTTCATGTTTCTTCACATCATCCTCAACATTATTACCCTCCGACATTACTTACTCTCCGTAGTGCAAGAAACTAAGTTTGAACCTACGTGATCTTAGGTTGAGTGAGACAAATTGCTTTGTGAGTGAGTATTCTAGTACTCTAAATATATAAAGGGAAAATAAGTTTTGATGTAATTTTTAATGAAATCAAATTTGATCTAATACTAATTTAAAGCAAATCTAGTGTGTTTATATATATTGATCAATAAATTATGTCAAAAAGTATATTAATCAATAATATCTCTTCTAATTTTTTTCATTGGTTATTGTTATTTAGTTTATTAATAAAAAAGATATTTTGATAATAAGTACCACACGTGGAAAATAAAAAAGTACGTCATTGTTTATTTCATATTTTGATGGCATATTCAAATAATTTGTCCATATCTTAAAAAAAAATCCATATATTTTCAAGTTCACTAATGTTCATCAATAATATTTCTTCTAATAATATAAGTCGCTTAATTTATATTCCCGTCAATATATATACAATTATTTTTTGTAGGTTGTAGATCCTATTAATGATAATACAATTATTACGTAAACAATTTTATTTTTTTTATCAATATTACTACTTTTTGTTAAAATAAAAATCAATCTATTCCTTGACCGAAAAAAAAATCAATCTTTTCAACAAAAAGATGTAAAATATAAATATAAATAGAAAAGTGAAGAATAAAACCTAGGTATAGGAACTATATATATATAGCATTGCAAGGTAATACAACAAAGCGTGGTGGCTGCAATCCTATTATCTTTAGCAATGGCCGAAAAACAAAATAACATGCTGAACAAGAACTATGGTGTGAATCAAGATGATGCATCTCTAGTGTCTGAATTTATCTCCAAAGATTTGCATCAAAGACATCTTCGAAACGAGTCTTCTTTATCAGAAGTTGCAAAAGGTATAGCTTATATTCGTTTAGCCAATTTATTACGTCTTCTTAAGAATGAAAAAGTGTTAGATATACTTGACAAAAAATGGAGCTCTGAGGGAATCTATATAGTGAATGATCTACGTCAATTATCATTCGAAGGTTCGTGGCTTGATTCAATAGAAAAATTATTTGCTAATAATCTACACAATGATGTTAGTTCCTTGGCTAAGTTAGAAGATTATGAAAATCAATTGTGTAATGAACACATGTTTCTGAATGGGAAGGTGATATATTGGTCTTGTCAGTTGAAATATTCAGAGGCTGAGCTTGTTGGAATCATCAATCGTCTCCCCATGGATGAAGAAAACCGTCAAATTTTGGAAATAAATAATATACGTCAAACAATGGAAACCTTCATACAACAACGTGAAGCTAAACAAATAGAGATTGAACAAGTTTTTCTGAAGAAGATGGATGTGTTAAAGGGTAGAGCTCAATTAGATGCTTTAGAGGTGGATTTTTCATGTCCCACTCTTTTTAGAAATAAAATATGATATGGTAGTAGTTATCACAAACTATATTGGAGAGAATAGAGTAGGGATCTATTATGTCTTTTAGTTTCCTAGTTTACTATTACATTAATATTATGTTTTTGCTTTTTTTTAAGAGAATTATTATGTTATTTTAGGTTTATATTTGCTATATTTTGAATCTACAAAAACTGTTTTTGTTGCTTTAGTTTGATTTCTTTTTATTTGTTAATGGTTAGAATATTATTAGTAATTTATATACAAATTTGTTTTGAGTGAATGGATAAATCCAAACCTTCTTAATTAAACTGGTATGTAATTGCTTCTCAGACCGATTGAATTGCTCAAAATTTTGCATAAACAACTATCGATAGTCGCAGTTTGATAGATGAATGTTTAGGGGCCTATTGAGCAATCATCGTAAACATAAAATCTTATTGGATTTGAAATTTGATCATATGTTTCACCTAATTTGAAGAGTAAGAAAACATTACTTCTTTTTTTTTTACCAAGCATTGATTTATTCAGTTTTTTTTTTCATCTAAAATTCGACCCTGGAGTTTTCATATTAAATTATGATTGGGAATGAAGAACTTGAAGATTGCATACCTAGTATTTATGTGTCAATAGAATTTGAAAGTTTCCCTTTATCTTTTTTCATGAGTACTTTGCAAATGCAATGATATAATAACAAAATGTACCACACTTTCAAACAAAAAAAAAGCTCCAAACTTCCATGTTACATGCATATTACAAACTTACAATGGCACCATCCTATTTACTACTGACCAATCATTCATTATGGGGTTCTCCACTGAAGCTCAATTTGAATCCGTCCATTTTTGGAGTCAATAAGATGATACTTCTCATTGATTCTTTTGTTGCTAACAACATCAGATAAATTTATATCCACATATCCAAGAGTTTCCTGATTCAAAACAAGGTATTAATAATAATAATGTTTGAAAACCATAAGACATATATTTGAGTGAAATGAGCAAGTTTATGACATAAAACCATGTATGAGTTGATCTTTAGTGTTACCTTTGGATGCAGCAGGCCTAACTTTGAGGATGCACTTATCACTTCAACATAAAGCCTCTCATTGATGGGGGGTTCCTCAAGTGTAAACTGAAATGTTTCACCCCATCTTGGATCTCTATTTTTCCTTACATGCTGCACAATTGCCAGAAAACAATGGTTAAATCTCATAGAAAGGTTAAACAATATTCACACCGGATGCGACAATGAATTCGAGTCCTCTAAAGTAAGTATAGATTAAAAGGAAGAAATCAATAGTTGGTATTGAATATATTTGTAACTTGTCACACAAGTAAACTGGTATCTATTGTTGATTTATCCATCAATGATCCAAAGCAGTTACATATTTTAGAAAAGTCGAATTATGTTATAATGATATTTCAATGATGATATTTCTTCATACTAAGAAATAGGTGACAAGTGGATAACGCTGATAGCAATAGATCGAAAGTCAACAAATCATAATCAACACATAATAGAAGAATTAGATGGTTAATAGATATCATATATATATTTGAACATCTGATAATATTGTTTTATATGATAAAATAATACCTTGGTTTTTCTTTCCTCGCCTTTAAATATAAGCCGCGCAAACGGATTTGTGTGGTGTTTTCCTTCAACATCTTCAGCTTCATGGATGCTAATCAAAAGCAAACCACCACTAGCAGGTGTTCCTTCCGGAGCCTTTTCTGTGTCTTCTGAATTCTTAGATAACTCATCATCCTTAAAAGGTTTGTACATAACTTCCACAATGAGCTCTCCACGTGACTTCTCATTCTCAGGATCATTAGGTACAAGTGTCTTGAGTAACTTAAGAGTAAGTAGTTTTGGTTCATTTGGTGTAAGCTCTTTCAATGGAATTACATTCATACCCATCTTCTCAGCCTTTCCAAACTAGTTAACCACCATAGGAAATAAGTTACATGCTTGAAATTATGTTATAGGAAACTGTTTTGCATTGAAATATAAATTGCAATGAAATTTAAAATTTGCAGACTGCTCCCCTCAAATTTTATTAATTGCAAACTGGCCCCTCAATATTTAAAATCTCTTCTGGAATCATTTTTAACCAAAACATTCACACCATCCAAACACACTCTAAAAGTTTCCTATAGATAATCTTACATCCAACTTTAGTCTAAATTTGCATGTGAAGAAACTAATTACCTGTTCCCAATCATAAACATTAAGCATTAAGTCTTGAGATTCTGGATCTTTAATCACCACATTAAATTCTTCATTCCATTCTGGATTCAAGTTCTTGTATTTCACAGTTGTTTTCTTTGAAGCAAGTTTATCATCTTTGAGTTTAAGTTTCACAAAAGGGTCTGCTCCTCCCATTATATCTTTCTTTCTAAGCTTCACTGCTTTCAGAACCTTCACATGAAGAATTCCAACTGGTTTTTTCATGGCCCTGACAAATTAACCAAGTAAAATTAGCCAATCTAATTAACACCTAATTATAATGTTATGTTATAAACTCATAGAGGGAAAAAACAATGACACATACTGTGATGGATCCATTATTTGCACCTGTAAGGCCTTAGGCCACAAATACATTTTTGCAACCTGATCTTTTATAATTTCCTGAAAACAAGCGAGAGGATATCAATGCTAAAACTTTACACAAAATTTTAGTATTTTGTGATCAATTTAGTGAGTGAAATATTTGTGTCTCTAGAGACTGATTTTCCGAATCAGTTTATATATCAACTACTATTTGAGTTTGTGACCGATTTGAAAAACATCGCTAAATCGCTAGTTGCTAATATTAGTGGCCGATTTGTCAATTTTGTTCTCTAAACCGATTACTAAATCAGTTACTATATCGCAATCTTTTTTTGTAGTTTTACAAGCATAATGTTATTGACATGGAAGTGGTATAGTATATGCTACCTGGACAATCCTGTAAAGACCAGGAATAGCCATTGCATCAGCTCCAAATAGTTTTAATCCAAAATCAACATGTGGCTGCAATCAAAGAATCAAAATGAGATGTGATACCATGGGATGCTAATATATCATTTGTTCATCACAATGTTAGTTATTAAGAAATAGACATAATCTATACCTTTTCCATGAGAGACACGTAAATATTGGCGAAACAAGGAAAACTAGGAACCAAAGGCTTCAACATTATGCGCGGAGAAGCAAATACTTGCAAATCAACAACCTGCAATCATTTAAAGTATATAAAGAATTTTCAAAACATTTTCATTTTCTGTTGCTAAAAAGGTGTGTGAACGAAGGTACTGCAATTTCAGAATAATAACATTTAATAGGATGAAGTTGGTTAAATTTTGCTTATATTTTGGTCCACTAAATATGACCGCTTTTTTTGTTTATATTTGAATCCGGAGAAGTACCTGAACTGTTGCTCGTAATCCAAATGCTTTAACTGCAACTATAATGTTAGGATTCCCAGCCCATTTCATTGATAGTTCCATAATCAATTCCTTTTCATCAGTGCTATACACTTTCATTCCTGCAGCCATATTATATATTTGGATCAACACAATTAGCATTTATCAGTCTAAAGTCTTTACTTATGTTATTATATTCTTGTTCATAGCTATATATACCTTGAAAAGTTGGTGGCAGAGAGCCCAAGTTAAGTTCTTCAAATTCAACTGAATCAATTTTGTACTTTGGAATTTGTTCAGCAATAATAGGCTTTGCTATAGTTCTTGCAGTCTTGCAAATTGCCTATAACATTCAACCAATTGTTGACACTATTTGAAAATTGATATTCAAAATAGCTATACTAATCATACAAAATCTCATAGAAAATGTGTGCATACCTTGTTCAAATAAGGCCACATACACTCAACAAATTTATTAAGCCAATCAAGCTGCAAACAAGAAAATATTAATTAATCAACTATACTACTTTTTTAGAGGGCTTAGAATTTTAAAGAATAATAATAACATACACGGTCATAGTCTGGATTTTTTATCCATAAGGGTATTTCTGGAAGCAATTGTTGCACAGTTTTAGCATCTTGCTCAACCAAAGGAGTAAATGTAGGATCCTGAAATCATAACAAACATGCCATATTTTTAAAATATTAAGACAAAAACTAAAATATAAGGTAATACAACATGCTTTGCATATTAATTATATATCTTTTCTTTGAAGAAAAACTGTTTACTACATTTACTATTTAGCAGAAGTCTATAGTTAAACAGTGAGGAAACAATTTGTGATCCTTTTTACAGATCACAACTTTACATACTACAAAAAGAAGTCAATATCAATAAAAAGAATTGAAAAAGTGAGAAATAGAAACTAACCTTGACATCTATTGATTCAAAGTATACAAACATAAAGTATCCTATCAACAATCCAAGTGAAGTTCCAATTCCAAATCCTAAAAAACTAGCTATAGTACTTAAAATACCCATTTCAACTTCAATATCAATGGCTATGGGGTACTACTAGTACTAACTAAGTTTCTTTCATATCAAAAGTGGAAACTTTCCAAACTAAACCACCTCAACAAACAAGTACTTCTTGTGTGGATGATTGAATGAATAATGTTTCTGAAATTAGAAAAAGAAGTAATAATTAGAAAAGAAAAGACAAGAACATATAGTACTATATGTTATTGTTATTACTTTGTTTGAAAGTGAAATAAAAGTAGCATTTAATTTGTTGGCCCCTCTTTACCTTACATTTAGGCAACTTGATATCTAAATAAACAGTTGACAACGAATTTTGCTATGACACTTGTTAGTGTCGGCAAGGTCTATTTTTTCTTGCAAATATTTAAATATTAGTTTTGTTTTTTAATTTTGTAGTTGTTGAATATATATTCCACGTGGAAGAGTTTCACATAGTTAACTCAGTCACTTAATTAAATAGTCTAAATTAGTGACAGCGTAGTTACATGAATGAATAAAATCTTACAAAAATTGATTATTTTTACTTATCAAATAATATAGTCAGAATTCTTGGTCAAAGTTATATTTTAAAATAGATTTATTTTGGAGTTTAAATTCGAGTAATTTTTAAGCTAAATGCATGATTATCTAAGATAATGATCCATCCAAGTATGAAATAATGTTGATATTTTAAAGGATAGAATAAAGAGAGGTAACACTGTGCTTTCTCTTTTGTCTTTTTTGGGTTTTGGCATTTTATTATTCTTTTTTTGGCCTGACTTTGGCCCTCCATGTGTCCTTAACAATTATGAAAAACAGACAAACACTATGGTAAAATACAGCCTTATTATATCATATATACTGTATATAATAATTGGGATAATTTTGTGCTTGTGATAAAAAGTTTGACCACGCCACCATGTTTGGGGCATTCCCCACAGGTGTGGGAAGGGAACCAAACAGGACTAACTAACTTAACTGAGCAACCAACTAACTTAATATCTTATCATATTTGTAAAAGAAACGAGAAATCGCAATGGAACACATGTTTTTGTTACGAAATTCGGTCAAGTGTGTCTACATCTCTGACTATAGAGCAACTGCAATTACGGGTTCTTGATCGTGAAAAATAAATTAGAATTTACAATGTTACAAGTTTTATTCGAAAATACATACCTTTAAATCGTATTAGGGGCTATCGCCCGCACAACCCGTTGCCCCTCCAGAACAAATAGTTAGACCAAATACAAAGATTTGACATTGCAAATGAGTCATACTCAACCGTTCCCTGACCTAACTAAAAAGGGACATGTCTCATCTCTTTATTTATTTAGTAGATTTATAGTTGAAAAATAAGGGATTGTATGACACAATTAGAAAGACAATTTCAAAATCAACATAGCTAGAGAGATGTGAGATAGGCTATTATTATAAAGTATAAAGCTCAGCACAAACATAATATGAGTTTAGGCCGCAATGCTCACAATGTACATAACAACAACCACAATTTGAAATCATGATGAATGTATTTCAACCAACTCCTGTAATGAGGGGGTAAGAAACAATGATACAACAAGTAATTTTGGCATAGCATCAATGTTCCTTGATTTAAAGGTGAACTTACCCTAAATGAATCCGTTGATTTAAAAAACTATACATGAAAGTGTCAAGTATAAGTATAACTAGTTGGTAGTTGAAGGACATTGATATATAGAGACCTAGATTTAAATATGAGATTTTTCACTTCACATTAAAGTATGCGAGACTAACTACTTGATTACTTAAAAAAAAAAACTACATGTAAGTTCAACAAAATTTTATGTGAATAAAACAAATCCGTGTGGAGTACTAGAAAAAAACATGAATTTCATTGTTCTTATTTGTTTCAGAGTAAAGTTACCAACCATTCTGTTGGGGAGTCCGAGGAGCGTCGGAAGCGACAATAAACTAAACGTCCATGATTTTTAAGAGATTTTGACACCACATCTCCATTCAAAATCTTAAGGCGTCAAATATATGTTATATATCCAACATTTTCTCCATTTTTAATCGATATGTGACTTCATCACTAACACTTTAAACCCACCACATTCATTAAAAAAAGAAGTAATGTTAAAAAAAAAGGAAGAAAACAAATATTCATAATTTTTTGGCTTAAATATTGCACTCGTCCCTGCAAATATGCCTCGTTTAAGTTTTGGTCCCTGTAAAAAAAATTTGTTTTTGGTCCCTGCAAAATTTTTTGTTTTTTAAAATAGTCCCTGACTCCATTTTTCTGATGATTTGTATACGTGGCACATGATGACTGGACCCATTTTGTAGTTTTTGGTCCCTGCAAAATATTTTGTTTTTTAAACAGGTCCCTGCAAAATTTTGCAGGGACCAAAAACAAATTTTTTTTTTACAGGGACCAAAACTTAAACGAGACATATTTGCAGGGACGAGTACCATAATTAAGCCTAATTTTTTTACCAACTTTTGAATTTAAAATAATTGAAAAGTTAATTTTCATGCAATGTCACCGTAAAAAAAACTTACCGTGTCAACATATCATAATCAATCATGTGTAATTTAAAACACTTAACGTTTCTAGTTTCTAATGATCTAATGGTAATGATTTATTCACAACACTTTTTTTGAAATAAATAAATTAAAATTACATTTCACTTTGAAAACTTGCATTGCCTATTAGCCACACATGAAATTAAAATGAATCACTAACTTATATCACTATGTGCAATAAATCAAGTTGAATTATGAAGGTGATTGAAGTATGAGTTCACAAAGTGGTCGTTAGATTTTAATAACTAAACGTAATTAATCACTTCCACTAATACTTACTCATTAACAATTTACTACCATTCTAATATTCTTCCCAAATTGTAGTTGTGAAACCCATTTCTTAGTTAGCATATTTAATCTTAACTACATTATACTAAATAAGTTATAACTAACCAAACCCAGTTGTTTCTGAAATCAATCAACTTTCTACTTTTTGGAAGGAAAATTAATTCAATATGGATGCAGTGGAGCTAGCTTGTGAGTCTGGCTTGGAATGCAAGAAAACCAAAGAAGAAGGACCGTCGAAGAAACAAAGTAAAGTGGAGAGTGTTTCGTTTTTTGGATTGTTTGGTGCAGCTGATAGAACTGATTATGTGTTAATGTTTCTTGGAAGTGTTGGTTCTTTTGTTCATGGTGCTGCTCTTCCTGTTTCCTTTGTTTTGTTTGGTAGTATCATTGATTCTCTCGGACAACTTTCTAACAATCCTCACAAATTTTCCTCACAGATTTCTCAGGTAAAAAAACAGCATTAACCATACGTATTTTTTTGGTTATGCAACTAAAAAAAAATGCCATGGATCACATGCATTATTCTTTTATTTTTTGGTTATAAAAAGCCTAGTGGCGAAAGTCACACACACTAAGGTTGTGAAGTGAGGAATTACAGATTTGAACTCGCGCCACATATCAAATGTCCCTACAACCTTTTACCGTCTAATGACTCTAAACTAAACTATCATGACTCTGGCATCTTCAACCAAACTCCTCTAACATGCATGTATTAGACTATGCAAATATGTAATGATGGAAGTGTTAATTAATTCCTTTTCCATTGCAGCATGCTTTGAACTTGATCTATCTTGGAGTAGTTGTTCTTGTTTCTGCTTGGATAGGTACATATAACCTTCACCTTCTCTCTTTCTTTGTAGCTATGAACATAATAGTAGTAGAGATTAAAGGAGATTATAGGATATACACTATCTGTGTAAACTGACAATCAATCACAACTCGTCAACGCAACAAAAAGCGACTTTACACTGTTAGTGCATATCCCTTAATTGCATAAGAATAATGATCATCACTACTACTATTTTTCAGGTGTTGCATTCTGGATGCAAACAGGCAAAAGACAAATGGCTCGGTTAAGGTTAAAATATGTGCAGTCAGTACTAAAGAAGGATATTCATTTCTTTGACAATGAAGCAAGGGATGCCAATATCATTTCTCACATCTCCAGTGATGCAATTTTGGTACAAGATGCAATTGGTGATAACGTATATACTGATTTTACTCTTCTAATATAAATATAATCAACTCAGTTTAACATTTCAGTACGATCATAATTTGTTACGCATGTGCACATAACATCAACAAACGTCTGATTCGTTGTTATGCAGACCGGGCATGCAATACGTTACCTTTCTCAATTCATTGTTGGATTTGGCATTGGATTGACATCAGTATGGAAGCTGACACTACTCACCTTGGCTGTTGTTCCATTCATAGCTACAGCAGGCCGAACTTACTTAACTATTATATCTACTTTATCGGAAAAAGGCGAAGCAGCTTATGCTGAAGCAGAAAAAGTTGCTGAAGAAGTAATTTCTGAAGTGCGTACAGTTTACTCATTTGCAGGAGAAGAAAAAGCTGTTGGTTCATACTCAAAGTCACATGATAAGGCTTTGAAGCTTGGAAAGAAGTGTGGTTTTGCAAAAGGTGTTGGGGTTGGTTTTACATATGGGCTGTTATTCTGTGCTTGGGCATTGCTTCTTTGGTATGCAAGCATACTTGTGATACATCATAAAACAAATGGAGGGAAAGCATTCACAACAATCATCAGTGCCATCTTTAGTGGATTGTAAGTCTACCAAAACATATATGGTTTGACTTATTTTACAATTGCACTAATATATGTGCTGTATTCATAGGTAGATAAGATGTCATGCAATACATTTTTTTTGTCGTAACTTTGCGGTTTCCTGAAAACGGCTCTGATAATTTGGAGTTTGGTAGATAGGTATGTAAAGTATGGCAGATGATTGTTCCAGTTAGAATTCAAACTAGGTTTTTCCCGAACGATTTGTCCTTAAACACATATTTCATTTACATTGATTTCTTAAAACTGTTACTCCTAAAAACCATAAATACTTCAATCTAGAGATATATGCATGATGCAAAAAACACTATGAATATTAAAAAGTTGCATGAGAAAAACAATGGATCATATATTTTAGTAACGACTATACTGATATAATTGTTCTGTTTTATAATAGTGCCCTTGGTCAAGCTGCTCCAAACATTGGTTCCATTGCTAAAGGGCGTGCAGCTGCAGCCAATATCATGAACATGATTGCATCTGTTTCAGAATCATCTAAAATGCTGGATGATGGCTTTGTGTTGTCACAAGTAGCAGGGAAAATTGAATTTTGTGAGGTCTGTTTTACTTGCCCCTCAAGAAACAAAATGATCATTGAGAATTTGAGCTTAACAGTGAGTGCTGGGAAGACGGTAGCCGTTGTTGGTTCAAGTACTTCTGGAAAGAGCACAATCATTTCCCTTATTCAAAGGTTCTATGACCCCACTTCAGGTAATTTCTCAGACACAGTGCTAGCAATACTGACTCTTAACACTTTCTTTTTGACACTCACTATTTTAATGGACGAAATTCATGTAGCTCCTACGACTTTATGTGATTCCTTGATGAAAAAGACACTGTTAACATTTTCCTTAATTTAATTAGCATGTAGCAAGTTTTGTATGTCTACATATAGTTCTATATTTTGGAGGAGAGGATAATGCAATAATTTTCACTAGGTAAGGTCCTATTGGATGGATATGACTTAAAGAATTTTAAATTGAGATGGTTGAGAAAACAAATGGGATTGGTGAGTCAAGAACCAGCACTTTTTGCCACAACAATAGCTGGAAACATTTTATTTGGAAAAGAAGATGCAAACGTGAATGAAATTATACATGCTGCCAAGGTTGCAAATGCTCATTCTTTCATTACAGGATTACCTCAAGGTTACAATACTCAGGTGAACTATTAGTTGTTGAACATAAAAATCATATCTTTAAAACAAAGAAGTTTGTGAATTCGTTTTTATTTTGTTTTCAATTCAGGTTGGAGAAGGTGAATTACATCTTTCAAGGGGACAAAAACAAAGAATTGCTATAGCAAGAGCAGTGCTAAGAAACCCGAAAATATTGCTTTTAGATGAGGCCACCAGTGCACTGGATGCTGAATCAGAACTCATTGTGCAGCAGGTATTGGAAAAAATAATGTTAGACCGGACAACAGTAATTGTTGCACATCGATTATCCACCGTACGCAATGTAGATACAATTATTGTGTTGAAGAATGGCCAGGTTGCCGAAAGTGGGACTCATTTAGAATTGATGTCCAAAAATGGCGAGTATGTGAGTTTGCAGGCATCACAAAACTTCACAAGCTCTAGCTCATTATCTCGCATGGGAAGTTCGAGAAATTATAGTTTTCGAGAACTTCCAAACAACCTGAACAATGAGGAGGTTCAATCAAGTGATCAAGGCTTGACATCATACACTGCTTCCATTCCATCAATTTTGGATCTACTGAAACTGAATGCCCCAGAGTGGCCATATGCAGTTCTTGGGTCAGTAGGTGCAGTTTTGGCAGGCATGGAAGCTCCTCTGATTGCCCTCGGAATCACACACATTTTGACTGCATTTTACTCTGCTAACGATTCCAAGATCAAGCAAGAAGTTGATCATGTAGCTCTTATATTTGTCGCCCTGGCTGCTGTTACCATTCCTATTTATCTATTGAAACACTACTTCTATTCATTAATGGGAGACCGTCTCACCACCCGTGTACGATTATTAATGTTCTCAGGTATTCCAAAGCTGCAAAAACATTCTTTTAGAATCACACTATGCATTAAATTATCTTAAGCTAATGTTGGTTTGAAGAAAAGTAAACTTCAATTTTCCCTGAGGAACACATGACCAGCCTTATTTTCTTATTAGTGGAAATTGAACTGATACTCAAGAGTTAACAACACTTACACACATCCGCACCAACCACTTGCGCTTCCTATTTACATCCTTTGGCATTTTCTTGATTTATTTTCGCATCACTAAATAATTATATTTAATTTGGCACGCAGCTATTCTTACCAACGAGGTCGCATGGTTTGATATCAATGAGAACAATACCGGCTCACTAACAGCAATGCAAGCAGCTGATGCAACAATAATAAGAAGTGCTCTAGCTGACAGACTCTCAACCCTTGTGCAAAACATAGCTCTCACTGTAACAGCATTTGTTATTGCCTTCACAATGAGTTGGAAACTAACATTAGTTGTTGCAGCTTGCCTTCCCTTTCTCATAGGAGCTTGCATCACAGAGGTTAATCTCAAAATAAGAAAACTTCACTAATGATTTGTTCTTTCATACTTCTTGCTTTAGTGCATTATTCATGTCCTCGTTCTTAACTGCATCATAACCTATAGAAAACCGAAAATAAAATTGTTTATGCAGCAACTATTTCTCAAGGGATTTGGTGGAGATTACAATCATGCTTACTCCAAAGCAACTTCTTTGGCTCGTGATACTATTGTGAACATACGTATTGTCACTGCTTTCGGTGCAGAAGATCGAATGTCAACCCAATTCGCATATGAACTGAATAAACCTAACAAGCAGGCACTTCTGAGAGGCCACATATCAGGTTTTGGTTACGGCTTGACACAACTGTTTGCTTTCTGCTCCTATGCACTTGTACTTTGGTATGCATCCATATTAATCAAGAAGAAAGAGTCAAATTTCGGAGATCTCATGAAATCTGTTATGGTCTTAATCATCACCGCTATTGCAATAGTAGAAACAATACCCCTTACCCCAGATATTGTGACAGGGACACAAGCACTGAGATCGGTTTTCAGCATCCTCCATAGGAAAACATCCATCAACCCAAATGATCCGAATAGCAAAATGATAAGTGAAGTCAAAGGAGATGTTAAGTTTCAAAATGTGTGCTTCAAGTACCCAATGAGACCTGATATCACCATATTTCAGAACTTGAACCTCAGAGTCTCAGCAGGAAAATGTCTTGCAGTAGTAGGCCAAAGCGGCTCAGGGAAGAGCACTGTGATTGCTCTTGTAATGAGATTTTACGATCCTACATCCGGGTCGGTTCTGATAGACGAATGTGATATGAAAAGCCTAAACTTGAGATCATTAAGGCAGAGAATAGGATTGGTTCAGCAAGAACCAGCTTTGTTCTCTATGACAATTTACGAAAACATCAAGTATGGAAAAGATGAAGCAACAGAAATTGAGGTAATGAAGGCAGCCAAAGCTGCAAATGCTCATGAATTCATCAGTACAATGGTGGAAGGGTACAAAACTAAGGTTGGTGAGAGAGGAGTGCAATTATCAAGAGGACAAAAACAAAGAGTAGCGATCGCTAGAGCGATTCTGAAAGATCCATCCATTCTTCTATTGGATGAAGCAACAAGTGCACTGGACACAATATCAGAGAGACTTGTCCAAGAAGCTATTGATAAGCTTATGGAAGGTCGAACGATGATTTTGGTAGCTCACAGGCTCTCAACTGTTCGCGATGCAGACACCATTGCAGTGCTGCAACATGGGAAGGTTGCAGAAATGGGAAGTCATGAGAAGCTGATGGCTAAACCAGGAAGCATCTATAAGCAACTGGTTAGTCTACAGCAAGAAAAGCATAAACAATAAGACAATTAGTGTATTCATTTGGAGTTCGCCAAGTAAATATAGAATTATAGATTCAAACTATGCTTGCAGTTTGCAACTTGGATTGAGGTAAGGCTTTAAGAGCATTTGTGATGACTATTCCAACCATGAAAGATGTTTTCATACTTCCAACCATGAAAGATGTTTTCATACATACTGTTTCTATACACAAATGCTACCATATAATCTAATGCCTATAATTGGCTGTTGCAGAATGTGTTTTGTCATATCATGTCGAACAAGATTATGAACAATACACATGGCTGATTTATTGACACAAAACAGCTTCATAACATTGTAATTTCAAATCTTCTAGCACAAGTTTCATCCATAAGATTAAGAAAATTCTTGTGTGGTTTATTACATTAATTTCTTGTACTTGTATCAAAGCATATTAAACATATTTTTAGCTTACTTGTTTATTAATTACCAGAATTTCCACTTTCCATGCTAATTGATTCTATATGTTATGTTGAGGAGACTGTGAACCAAACAACTCTTTGAATTAACAACACGTTAGGGGGGAAAAACTAATCAAAGCATTATTTTGCAATGTTTACCATCAGAAAAGAATCTACATCAAATCTACCACTTGATTGTTCTACCAAGTCATTTAAAATAATGCAGCATGGTTTGTAATTCATGCTTACTTCCTTCAATCAAAATTCGAAAAAACCAACCAGCTAAAGACTTACGTTCATGCTTTATCATGCAACTTGTGTAGAACAACAACTAAGCTCAAAGATATTTTGTAGCAATTACAAGATAAGAATAAACTCTACAAATCAGTAGAGATATGAAAGCATGGGGATCAAAGATATGTTGTAGCAATTACAACATTCATTATTTCCTTCTCGAGTTCAGCTTCATCAACCCACAGTGAACTTCGTTTATGCAATAATTCTTTCTTTTCAGCCTTCTTCTCTTCATGCTTTTTGGCTTGTGTTCTCCAAATTTCAAGTTTCTCTGCTCTCTCTTTTAACTGATTCAGGAACAAAAGAAAAATATCAATAACAATAAGAAAAATCTATAATAAAAGAAATATAACAATAAAAGATATCTGTAGAACGACGACAAAAGATAGATTAGCTTGCCTTATAAGTTTTTAATTAATAACATATTTCTTAGAAGAATCTAGTTAACTGTAAGGTATAAATACAGCACACAGGTGCTTAATTTATGATTGCAGAACTAGTTTTTAAAGTTAATCAACTCTATAATCCTGCAGATTATCAAAGTGAAATCCACCTTAACTACAATAAAAATAGGTCCATATAAGTATTAAAACAAAAAGACATATTGAAGATTTAAAATGTTTTCACTTTTCACAGAGTATTCAGGGGTTAGTTAGAGGACATGAATATTATCAGAACATTATCTTACATCAAGAGTAGACTTTGAGGTTTAAATTTAAAGTTTAGGCCAAGTTAATAAAGAACAAGAAATTGAATATCAAATCTCGAATATGAACAAATAGCAAGAGACACTAGTTAATTCAGGTTCATCTTACTTTTTGTCTAGCTTATGACCATTTACAATTGCTAGGAAGTCAACCATAGTGTTAAACAACCTCAACACCCATTTTGTTTTATATATTCAGCAGCTACCTGTTCAATTAAATCAAACATAATTCAAAGTATACAATGAAATGTATACTGCCATCGAAGTTATTAGGTAGGTGCTTTTGAGTCGTGATACATGATACATAAATAGCCTGCCCATAAACACGCGACGAGTCTATCTGCAAATTAGCAAGGAAACTACAAGAGTCTAATGCCAAATGCCAACAGAAATGACATGCTTTTGATTGTGACTCGCTCTAATACGAAGCTTATCATAACTGTCTGAAGGAGAAGTCTACTTATCATACAAAAGGTTTACCTTAATGACATGTGGTCGAAGTCTGCTTAATGAGTTGTTTAACCAAACAGGGCTTAGTCCAAATTGTAAATCAATTCATTTAAAAAAATACTCACATTCATTCACAGCATGAAATATGTAGATTCACTTTCCAAAATAACAAATTGAAAATGAGACTTACAAGGGTTTCTTGAAACCGTTTTCTAGTAATGTTACGTTCCTGAGCTCTAAGTTGTGCAGCCTGAGCCTTAAGTTTCTTACGCTCTTCATTAGCAACTCTAAGTGATTCCCTCCGAGCCTCGTCCTTCCGTTGCTTCTCCAACGCCATAGCCTCCATTTCTCTAATGTATTCCTTCCGAACCTCTTTCACTTGCTTTGCGTAGTCACTCCGAAGCTGAGCAAGCATAGCTTCGGCTTCCTTAGGATCCTTTGGAGCTTGCCAGCTACCAACAAAGGAGCTCGGTGAAAGGAACTTGTGATTATCACAGTGATTGTTGTGGTGGGAATGTGACACACATGTTGCGAATGAACGCACGTGTGAATGCGAAATATTTTGAAATGCACACACTGCAAAATATAATGACAGTTAAAAGAATATTCTGAATAATCAGTTTAATGTTTGAAAAGTATTTGTGGATCTTCATTTGCAACAAAATTGAGTGACGTTCCATTTTTTGTGATAGAGACCAACTATAGATAGCATTGATGATAGTTTTAGACAACCATAAATAATTACAGTAGTGAATAACAAAAGGTGAACCACAACAGATGTTACAGATAGTTTTAGTCTGCCACTAATGAATCTACTCTACTTACTACTACCGAATCTTCTTTCTAAAGGAACGAAGCTAACAAAACCTTGGACTGACTGGTGAAACAAATCCAAAACCTAACTATGTTCTGAGGGGTTCGAATTGTCGAATCCAAGGTGTTGGAAAAAGAGAACGTTTTTTCTGAAAATAAACCTTATAAAAATGTGTATTTTAATTTTAAAAAAATTCAAATTTCTTACAAAAAATAATTCAAATAGTCTCTAAATTATTTGACTTTTTCTCCAATTTTGTTCATAAACTAAATAAGTATAATATGTATTTTTTTGGTTGAGTTCAACTTACTTACCTCTCAATCGAATTTCAGATTATTGAAGCATTTTAATAACATATATAATATGTTGATGGATTTTATATAATTTAAGGAATGTTTATTATATTTAATAATTAAAGGACTAACTTGATTGTTTATTATGAAAAAGTTGGATTAATTGAACTTTTAGACCTTGTAATTTATAAAACTTGTGAAAGTAGTCTTTTCTGGTACTATACTTTCATATTTGTTGCAATTTTGATTCTAAACCCTGTTTTTGACTCAAAATTTGACTTTTGGCTCTAAACATATGAATTTTTGTCTCAAAAATAATATTTTGTCTTTGGATTTAAAATTGGGACAACAAATCACTTTTTTTCCGCCAAAACTCACCATTTTTGGAGAAAAAGAATATGGGTTTTGACCAAAATTTCAATAAGTGTGAAAATAGAGTAACCAAAAAATTCGATTTAAAAATGAAGGAATATTTTCGTGAGTTATAGTGAATAGGTTCCAGCTTATATAGCCTTGGTGAAAATATCAGGCAATTGTGGATATGCAACTTGGTTTAGTTTTACAAATGACAAAACAAGTGAATAATAGAAGTTGCATGAAAAAGCTGTCCTGAATTGTTTGAAAATGAATCAAGATAATGAAACAGTAACATGGATGAATTGACCCTTAAGACATCAACTAAGAGAAAGTTGGATATTTTGTTTCATAGTTTTACTCTTTCCTCTTGCTTAATTAAATTTTACAAATTGAGTCTGCTGAATTGTCTGAAATTGCATGAATAAGCTGAGAGGATACCTGTGAATCAATTTTGTTAGCTATCTTTCAATAAAAGGAATTATAAGACACATTATGAGCGTGGAGGGTTTATTTTGATAAGGGCATTCATTATCAAGGAAAAATTTGAAGAGTAGATGATAATTGTGATTTCCTTTATATATACATATCATCTCAACAACTTTTGAACACAAACAAGACCATATATAGTTATAGTTATCATCACTTTAGTTTATGTTTATGCCTAACAAAATTCATACCATGAACTTATGCCAAACAAGACTAATTAACCATATAGTTGTCATGACTCCTAATGAAGCTCAGAAAATTTTCAAGCATCTCTTCAGTACGCCGACCCGTAATGCTGCCACTCAAATCCTGCATTTGTAGAATTTGCCTTGTTTTGATTATGATCAAGCTACTTGTGAGTTGTGATAATTTCATTGCTTTGGAGGAGGTTATTGATTTTATGCATAAATCTAAAAAGAAGAAAGGTGATAAATTCATTTCCATGCAAAATTTACAACTTACAGTAACACCTTTAGCAAGTAAGTTCCTGTTCTAACTTCTAACAGGTTTTCACTTCCAAGCATCATACGTTTCTTTTTCTTTAATCACTTCTCGCCAATATTTACTAAATTGTTGACAATTTAACTTTTAGCAACATACAGATCAATATTCTCATGATCATATAAAAACCAATCAACATTTTCTCCCCAAATCGTGTTAGAAGACAATAGAGTTTAACTTGCTACATAAGAACAGTGTCTAGGTGGAGTTACCTATAAATTCTAGCATACTATAATACCACTTTCTTCTTTAAATTATTCATATGAAAATTCAACAACAGAATTGAAATTAAGTAAGTACAGTTTCTCCTTAAATTCTTGCATCATCTCATATTTGTCCAGGATTTGCCTGGCAGCAGAGAAACACATACTCTCCAAGATCATACCATTTTCCATAAAAAATTTAGCTAAAAGTAACTCATGATCTTCTCCATTAATTTCTTCAAATTTCACAACATGGAGAGAAGCCAAACAATCGGGCACAACAGCAGAACTCAGAAGCTCTTCCGCAAATGTACGTATTCCCTGACAATTAATCATCAAAGAAAGTCCAAATAAGGCTCTTGATGCATTAGCAAGGGAAACTGAATTAGGAAGCAATTCCAATTCTTCAATTCCAATTCTTCTAATAATATGAAATATTTGAATAGAGAATCAGAAGCAAGAACGGAGAATGAGAGTAGAAAGTGCTAATGGATTCGAAATTTTTTAACTATGCGGTTGAAGATGTTAGAGAACCATATATCTAGAAGGGATGTATCATACACACTGGAGAGGAAAAGAGAAAAGCTATCCATAGTTAAACCGCGAGTAAGAATAAGTGCTCTGTTAACAAACCTAATAAAGTTATGTTTTCTTGAATTTGAACCATCGTGTATGGAGAGTTTAGTGCTCTGTTCAACTATAGCAAATATTAATTGAAAAAGTAAGTTATTTGCAATATTTGGTATACTTAGTGTAGATTTTCTGTGTGGTTGATGATTATAAAGTTGAACAGTGTAAGTTGTTTGCCTCTTCCAGTTGGTTCTTTATTTCCTTTCACATGTCCTGTAACTGTAATGACCTTTTTTCTTCTTCTTCTTTTGCTAGTTTTTTCATCAGAGAACAATTCATCAGATACATTTTCTTAATTTAATTTAGAGAGCAATAATATATCTTTTTGGAACATTTGTTAATTACAGTTTGTTGTATACTATATCTATATAGATCTACAAAAGTAGGTTTGTAAGATTTTTGTTTGACATAATAGATATATTTTATTTAGATATAAAAGAATAAAAGATTAAAACTTTTGAATAAAATAAAACTCTTTGGAATGTAACACCGCAAACTAAAATCAACGTGGTTGATAATGTCTTTCTTTGTAGTTTGCTGCATAGAACCAAACCTTATCCATTGGTTTAAATCTTTAAAACTTTTTTTTCTTATACTGCTATTTGTTCCTCTGTATTTTCTTTTTCTTTCTTTCTTTTTTTCAATAAAAAGAAGGTAAAAGTAATAGAAAAGAAATACAAAACTATGAATGATGTTTTGTATACCTTGGATGTAGAACATGTAATGTTGAATCAGCTGAAAAAAAGTGTAGTTAGTTTTACATGATGATATGAAGAAAAAAATATGA
>Ga0315913_1000571_pt1 | contig 34270 bp, 21 predicted proteins | sample MpolsnodulesMG_FD_207736 | JGI IMG/M metagenome (GOLD analysis project Ga0315913, IMG submission 207736) | Medicago polymorpha root nodule microbial communities from Los Angeles, California, United States - small nodules | ecosystem: Host-associated > Plants > Roots > Nodule | place: USA...
CTCCACCCAAAACCAACTCACCTCCGTCCTCACCCTCTTCCTCACCACTAGAAACACTACCTTCCGCCGTCACTCCTCCATCCCCTGGAAAATCTCTCGAGCTCTCACACATGCGTTCTCCATAACGTTCTTCACCTCTCAAAAACCTACTTGATGAAAAAACATGGGTTCCTGATCATGATATTGATCCAATCTACTACAATCCTCTGGCCATGATTCCACACCCTATCTTCCAATCCGAAATTCCAAGTTTCACTCAAACACCACCTTATCTCATAACAGAATTCACAAACCCTAAAACTCAAAGAACTTCTCAATCTGAGCCTTTGAAAGCTAAGCCTAAACCTTTAGCAAAGGAAACTAACTCATCTCAAAACTTTAGAACAAGAAGGTCTCAGAGATTAATCTCTGGATTCGGTACTAAAAAACCACCAACTATTGACAACACTGTCTATGAAATATTAGACTCTGATGAAGACACTTCACACGTGGCAAAACCATCAATTGTGGTCTCAAAATCTGCCTTAAACACACCCCCTAAAAAGGCTCCTTCAAAATCTCCCTCAAAAGAGGAAACTTCCAAAACCGTACCTCCACAAAATGCTCCACAAAAATGTCTCTTTATTGTTCAAAAGACTTTGGTTCCGCAAAACATGGTTGGAGATTTATTTGAGGTTCTATGCTTGATTGATGATGAAGAAGCAATTAGGTGTCACCAGGCCTGCGGTGACAATTATACTCCAATTAAGGTTTGTCGCATTTATGCAATATATGTTTAGAGTGGGTGTGTAGGTGTATGTGGGTATTCATAGTGGTGTTTCTGCCATATAGACTATGTGTAAAGCAAGAGAAAATGTGCATATAGTAATAGCTAGGTTTGTTCTTAAGATGTATTTTTATATGGAATGTGTAATTATGTACCATCATTGTTTTTTTTCCCAGTTAATCTTTAGGCCTGCTTTTGGTGCTATTACACCTGCATGTGCTGCACAACAACCCATGTCAACTGATTTGGTCCTTGGTATTCCTGGAGAACTTCCTAAGGGTTTGGACCGCCCATCGTGTTCATGTTCCTCTTCCTCGAGTGTTCCAAGTTCCACCGAAGAATCATTGGGTGAGTGGGATGCAGCTTTGTCACTTAGGCTTGGAACCTTTGATCAAGAGGTCGTCTCAAAGCCTGAGTATGCAAACAAACTCGATGGTCCAAGTTTTCTGAATATGTTATGAGTGATTCACTTTGGTGTTTTTGCTGGACTGAGTTATGCAGTCATTTGTAGTATGTATTCATGTGCTTATAATTAGCTGTCGATGGGATGTGTTTTGTGCCCACATGTTGTTGGATTATGCACCGTGTTGTAGTCTTTTGATGTTGATCTTAGTTGTTTCCATGTACTTTGTGCCTAAAACTTTGGTTGGCTGTTATATGTGATTTATTAGGCGTTTAACTGCAATGTTTATGTTTGAGTTGGTTGCTATGTGATGTTGAAGCAAAATCTCTTTTAATTGTTTTAAGGATTATAAACATATTTAAAATAATTCATCTTGTTATTTACTAATGATTTTTGTGAGAAATTGTTTCATAAGAATAATCTCAAGAATGCTCTTGGCACATAAGCATCTCCATTAGCCATTCACGTACAAAAGAACAAGTATGGAATTTTTTATAAAAGGCATTGAATCATGAAGATCAAGAAGTTATTAGTGTCTCACCAATTTAAGGAAAATACTAGGATTTGATTTGGACAAATAAATGGGCCTTAAAAAGGTTTTGACCTATTAAAAGCAAAGATCCATATCTTAAAGTATCTAAGTGACAAAGCAATATGTCATGGCATGACTTCATCACATGACTTCATCAAAGTTATCTCTCATTAGTTGTTTCACGTAAACAATTACTACAGCTTGCATAAAGCGTGTGTTTTCTCCTCTTACACTTGCAAAACATTCTCAAGATCAATCTTGTAGTACAAATTCTCATGGCTTCATCAAACCAAATGTTTTGGAGCGCAAATGAGCTTTTGAATTGAAGAGGCAGCTGGCTTTCTTAAGTGGGCAGCAAGCATCTCAAAGTCTATAAATAGAGGAAGGCTTACAAGTCTAAAAATAAGAACTTACACAACAAAGCAAGTAATCTCTCAAAGTGCAAATATTATTCACTTACAAAGTTCTTCACAAAATCAAACAAGCTCTTGCTCTCTCATTATATCTTTGATCATAATCCTTTGAGTTTGTTTTGTAATCATAGTCTCAAACAAGTGTTGAGTATAGCGTGATCCACAAAAACCTTTATCATACAAAGTTGTTGTAAGTTCTCAAGTCTATTTGTCATAATAGTTTGGGAAAGAAGAAGAAACATGCTGAGGTTCATAATATAGGGTGTACCGGACTGATCTGGTGTGATCAAGAATTTATAGTGCTAGTCAGAAGTTTCTGTTAGCAAGATACTATAGTCGACAATCTCACACGAAGTGTGGGGACTAGAAGTAGCCGGATTTGGTGAACCAAGATAACTCTCCTGTGTTAATTTCTCTTCCCTTCTCTTGTCATTTATTTTTCATTATATTAATCCAGAGTACTCTGGTCCTAACCTTAATCTTTGATATTATATTGCTATTTAAGTTAATCACTCTCCAGAATAATCTGGTTCATATTAATTAAATTAATCCAGAGTGCTCTGGTCCTAATCCAATTTTTAATATTATCTTGCAATTAATTTTAATCATTCTCCAGAACAATCTGGTCGTAATTAATAAGTAAATTAATCCAAAGCTCTCTGGTCCCATAATTAATCAGTAATATTATTATTATTCTGCTTATTATTATTCTGCTTATCTAACATTTACTAAAATTTTTATTCTTAAGTATATAAACTTATTTAAAGTTTCAGGATTAAAATTAAAAAGGGTCACAATTCAAACCCCCCCTTCTTGTGACGTTTATTGATACTTCATGTGATTTATTAGACGTTTGAGTTGGCTGTTATATGTGATTTATTAGGCGTTTCCATCTCTCATATGTATATAACACCAGATCCCAGAGCAAAGCTAAATAGCAGCCCACCCATTACACTCCAACTGCTGTGGCAATAGCAGGTTACCGACCTGTAATCCCCTGACCTTAGCCTTTTTATCCAGCCAAGGCTAAAGCTAGCCACATACAGACCCCACACGATAAACAAATAGCCTAAAAAGGTCCATGTGGCGCGCTAAACAGAACCTAAAAACAAAGTACCTAACCAAACCAACATATCAGTTGAGCGGCTGCGACAAGATAGCACAACAACAGCTGCTGTTCAGAACTGGTATCACCCCCTCCAACTGTAAATATTAGAAAAGTATGAGAGAGATATTGCTTCTAAGCTTTTCAGTATTTCATTATGATACATTGAATTTGTTACATCAGAGAGCTAGCCTTATATAGTATAGCTAGGAATGAAATGAATCAGTAACAAACTTGCCACATCAGCACAATTTGTTACTTCTTCTATAACTACACTGACTTGATAGAACTAGTATATCTAGACTTTACAATATACTCTATTACACCCCCCACAAACTCAAGGTGGGACTCTATGAGAGTACACCTTTAGTTTGTCCCTGATGGAGGCATATTTTGCTGGAGAAAGAGGCTTGGTAAGAAGGTCTGCTAGTTGTTCAGTGCTAGAAACATGAAGAACTTGAAGTTGCTTAGAGATGACTCTTTCTCGCACAAAATGGATGTCTAGCTCAATGTGTTTAGTCCTAGAATGAAGGATGGGGTTATGTGTGAGAGCAACAACACTTAGATTATCCCACAGGAGTGTAGGAGTGCGAAAAGGAACTTTGAGTTCTTGTAAAAGAGACTGTATCCAGAGTAATTCAGTAGTTGTGTGTGCCATGCTTCTATATTCTGCTTCAGTACTGGATCTTGCAACAACTTGCTGCTTTTTAGAGCTCCATGATATGAGATTTAGCCCAAAATATATGCAGGAACCAGAGACAGATTTTCTGTCATCCTGATCAGTAGCCCAGTCAGAGTCACTGTAGGCTCTTAATGAAAAAGGAGGACCAGTTTGAGAGGGATGTATGAGCAGACCATGATCAAGTGTCCCCTTCAGATACCGTAGAATCCGTTTGACAGCTTTCCAATGAGATTCTAATGGATTTGCCATAAATTGAGAAACTTTGTTGACACTAAAAGCTATGTCAGGTCTGGTCAGAGTAGCATACTGCAAGGCACCAACAATGGACCTATAAAGTGTGGCATCAGACATAGAGTCAGTACCAAATTTGCTCAGTCTGCAGCTACTAACCATTGGAGAGCCAATTGAGTTAGAGTTTTCCATGTCAGTTTTACAGAGTAAATCATGAATGTACTTGGACTGATTAAGTAATAGGGCCCCTGATGACAAATATTGAACCTCAATGCCTAAGAAGTAATCAAGTTTCCCAAGTTGCTTAAGAGCAAATATGTGATTAAGTTTGTGAATGAGCTCATGCACTTGAGGTGCAGAGGAACCAGTGATGAGAATGTCATCCACATATATTAACAAATAGATGCAAGCTCCATTTTGATTGTAGATAAGTAATGATGGATCGCAGCAACTTTTAGTGAAACCAAACTGAATTAGTGCACTGGTTAGCCTCTCATACCATGCACGTGGTGCTTGCTTTAAGCCATAGAGTGACTACACCAGAGATTTATCAACAGCTTCAAATCCCTGAGGTTGAGACATATACACTTCCTCTTGAAGAAAACCATTCAAAAAAGCATTGTTGATATCAATTTGTTGAATTTCCCATTTATAAGTGATAGCAATGGTGAGAATGAGCCTGGTAGTGACAGGTTTTATTACAGGAGAGAAAGTTTCAGTGTAATCACATCCAAGTGTTTGATTGAAACCCTTAGCCACTAATCTGGCTTTAAATTTGTTAACAGATCCATCTGGGTTTTCTTTAACTCTATAAACCCACTTGCAGCCAATAGCTTTCTTATGTGGAGGAAGAGGAACAAGATCCCAGGTTTTGTTATCAATCAAAGCTTTGTACTCAGTTTGCATAGCTTGTAGCCACCTGGGATCAGATAGAGCAGTTTTCACAGTCTTGGGGGCAAGTTCAGTGAGAAACACTTTCGGTTTTAATTTTCCAGTTTTGGTTCTTGTGATCATGGGGTGAGGAAGATATTTCTTAGGAGGAATAGGTGCATGGGGAGGGGAGAAAATATGTACTGGAGAGAGCTATTATTTATTGGAGAAGAAGGTTGTGAGGCAGATTGAGATGAGGTAGAAGAAGATGTTATGGTAATAGGGGATGTTGGAGATGGTTCAGGTATAATAGGGGCAGTATCACTATCATCATCTAAATATATAGTAGCAGGATAATATTGAGATGTAGTAGATATGGGAGATGATGAGTGAGGAAACATGGATGCATATGGAAACACAGATTCATTAAACACGACATCCTTGGAGATATAGACTCTACCAGAAGCATCTAGACATTTGTGACCTTTGTGTTGAGGAGACAAACCTAGATAGACACATGGACTAGACCTGAATTGAAATTTGTGCTTATTAAAAGGTCTAAGATGAGGGAAGCACTGACAGCCAAACACTTTGAGATTAGTATAGTCAGGAATAGTATGAAATAGTGCATGGTGAGGAGAAGATAATTGGGGTATGGCAGATGAGGGAAGCTTATTGATGAGAGAAACAACTTGAGTAAAACTGTGGTCCCAAAACTTAAGAGGGATAGAAGCATGAGACAGTAAAGTGAGTCCCATTTCAACTATTTGTCTGTGTTTCTGCTCAACTGTACCATTTTGATTAGAGGTATGTGGACAGGTTAACCTATGTATGATGCCAAGGCTATTGAGTAAAGTTGTAAACGGCCTAAACTCCCCACCCCAATAAGATTTAAGAGCCTTAAGAGAGGTTTGAAACTAATGTTGTATCAGTTGATAAAACAATTTGAAAGCTTGAATAGCATCAGATTTATTTTTCAAAAAATATATCCAAGTGTATTTGGTGAAAGTGTCCACAAATGAAATGTAGTAGTTATAGCCATAGTGAGAAGTAAAAGGAGAAGGACCCCATAGGTCACAATGCACAACCTCAAAAGGTTTAGTATAAGTGGTATTAGACAAAGGAGCATGAAGTTTATGAGATTTTCTAACACTACAAGCAACACAAAAATCTAAAACATGCTTATTATGAAATGGTATTTTGCACAAGTTTAAAATGGACTTAACAGCATTAGGATTAGCATGACCTAGTCTACAATGCCATTTATTGAAACTATCATTAGAAGAACTACTAGAATTGCATACAACAGAAGAAATTGTAGCATTATTGCAATAGGAAAGAGACTTAGACATCGAAGGCAGAAACTGCAGAGGCTTGAACTGATATAGTCCATCTGAGCCAACCACGCCTTCAAGAAGAGTTTGCTTAGAATCCTGAGATTTAACAAAGCACTTGTAAGGATGAAACTCAAAGATGACATTATTATCTTGTGCAAATTTACTGACAGATAGGAGATTTTTAGAGATATTTGGGACATGCAAAAGATCATTTAAAGACAATTTGACATTGGAATTGAAAGGAGCAGTAAATGAAGAATAACCTAAGGATTGAATCGACACACCTTGACCATTACCCATCAACACCTGTTCCTGACCATTGTAGGGGGTGCGATAAGCAAGTTTTTGAGGATTGAAGGTGATATGATGAGATGCTCCAGAATCCGGATACCAGGGAGCTTCAGAGTATGAGGAAGACGCAACATATTCAGAGGGAGGAGCCTGAAACCTTTGCATAGCAAAATTGGCCATTGGACGCAGTGAGAATTGAAGGGAGGAGCTCTAAGTTGTGCCTGAGAAGAACTAGCTTGATCATAACGAAACCAGCAGCGAGTAGCATCATGGTTGTTTCTAACACAAATTTGACACTGAAGACGATTCGAATTCGATCGGCCCCTTCCTCTTCCACGGCCGCGTCCTCTACTACGACCGCGTCCAACATTGTAATACTCAGTTCCAACTTCTTGAGATTCTGAATTTGCCGGTTTAGAAGGTAATTCAGATTGAGCAAGATTAGCGGAAACGCTAGGGTTTGTTAATTCTTGACAATACTTCTCAAATTGTGCCTCTCAAATTATGCTCAGATTCGTTTTGTGTCGGTGAAGACGCCATTGAAAGGCAAAACGAAGCTCAAGGTTGAAGAAAGCGCTTATGCAGAAGCTTGAAGGTCAAGGACCGTGAAGGATCGTGATACCATATTAGAAAAGTATGAGAGAGATATTGCTTCTAAGCTTTTCAGTATTTCATTATGATACATTGAATTTGTTACATCAGAGCGCTAGCCTTATATAGTATAGCTAGGAATGAAATGAATCAGTAACAAACTTGCCACATCAGCACAGTTTGTTACTTCTTCTATAACTACACTAATTTGATAGAACTAGTATATCTAAACTTTACAATATACTCTATTAGTAAACAACATGGGATTTTGATGAAGCTGCATTCATAATTCTGCAGCAGTTGCAGCCGATTTTTAACACTAAGTGCATTTGAATCCAATGCCTATACCTTTGGATGAATGTTATTGCTGAAATTTTAAAAATGGATTTGTTATACCTTAGAAGATTTGTTATGCACATATCAAATTTACAAACAACAATCACATTAACTAGGGAATGTGAAAAGACTAGTGCAGTAATGCAGACAGGGCATCAACCAAAAACAGCAAGACTAGGAGCAGTGACACAAACCAATATATATTTTTTCTCTAGTGCTTACTTCGTTCACTTAATTATGTACCCCTATTAGAGGTACACCCCCACTATATAAACACTACTAATGTGTGTATTCAATTTGATGTGGAACTTCCACTTTTTTCGATTCACACAACACTAGTTCTACCCAACATGAGAATTTGTGTTTAGTCTTTTAACTCAATTTCCACACATGTTCCAACAGATACAACATATTGTGCTATTCTTAATACACCATAGATATTTTGTACGTTTTTGAATGTTAGAGTTAAATTTAGCAAGCTTCAAAACACACCAGATTTGAAATATATTTTATCTCCACTTTATTGAATTGAAAACACATAGATACAATTATCCATCAAATATTGGTAACAGAATATTCCGTGAGCAATATTATCTACAATACACACTATTTGAGTTCAATTCCTTATTTGGTGGGATCTACTCCCAAAGGTGGTAAGATCCACTTAAATTTCAAATGATAGTGAATGCACCGAAAATAATGTGAGATAATGAATTGCTGGCACTTTTCCAAACTTGTTCAACATATAGTCAAAATATTTTTAACGCCCCATCTCGATTCTAATGCGAGTATTGACTAAACGACTTGTTTTTGCTCTTTGTATTTCAAATGTTCGTTAAAGTTTATTGTAAAAAGAAACTCTTTTTCACACAAATTCTGCCCCTTTTTTAAGGGGTAAAATTTGTTTTATTAAACCACTTTTTTATAAGCTCTTTTAAAACAAAAAAATATCTCTTTTACAGTTTTTTCTATTAAAAAAGACTAAATAAAATAGCAAATTATTAAATAGTATGAAACTTCTAAACACAAATAAAAAATTTGCATGCGGTTTATTGTATGGGGTTTATTGTACGAGGTTATTATATCTCACATACATAGTTTTAAAAACCGAACCGGTCTTCGATTCGACAAGGTCACTGGGTCACTGAGTTAATGGTCGAACCACTAAGTTACTGGTTGAATCACATAACTAAATTGGATTAAACCAGATGACTCAGTTGTATAACTCGGTTCTATAACAAGTTTATATAAATGTTAAACCGGATTGAACCATAAGACTCGATTTGTATCCATAACTATAAATATAATAAATAAATAAATTTGTTAATATATTATGAAAAATATGGTATAAGTGAATTTTTATTGACAAAATATGGTATAAAGTGATTTACATATTTTAATTCTTTAATTTGATTCTTATAAAAAATATCCTCCATTTAAAAATAAAAAAAATTTAGTTCATCAATATTATATTGGAGTAAGTTTGCCTTGATCAAAAAGTATCGGAGTAAGTTTGTAACTTTTTACTAAAATAAAAAACTCAACATTAATTAGATTTGTCTTCCATGTTTAAGAAAAAAATATTATTAAATTGAATATGCATCCCTTGAACAAAAAGCTTTTAGTGGCTCAATGGTTGATTAACATCTTATGTTGTCAAAAATATCAGGTTCGATTCTTGTATATTAAATTATTGTACATTTTGTTCCTCAAAAGTGGGGTTTATGGTGTATGAAGTTATCATCGTAATATGAGTCTGATTCTTCCCTTTTGAGTTTGAGGTTACACTAATGGATCATCTTATTATTTTCTCTTTTGATAAAAGCTAAGCATATGAGATTAAAAACGAAGAAAAAAATGTGAATGACATTCTAATGAACTTTAAGAGAGTTCATTACAATTGCCTCTTTTTTTTTAATAACATGAGCAATTATTTTAACTTTTTTTAGTGAAAAAATATTAACATGAATTAATTAGGAAGTATAGTTGGGTAGCTCATCCCCTTTCCATCCCATAACCAAAAAATAATAGCTATGGGATGTTCCTTCATCCCATAACCAAAAACAAACAGCTACGATGCCAACAAAAAAGCAATCATAATGTGTTGGACACCACGTCCTCCATGCTCCCTCCCACCACAATTGAAAAATATTCAACACATATTAATTACCAATTTTTAATTAATTAATCCACTAATGACGCCACACACACAAAAACAAAAACACCCAATCTTCACCCAACAAAAACCCTCCACGTGTCCCAAAACATCCACGTCAACGTAGCAGAATTGAATTAACCACCACAAGAAAAACGCGAAACCAACCACATCGCCGAATCCGAATCTTCATTTTCTTCTATCTTTTTTGTGCCCTAAAATCACAGATCCCAATAATCGTTTTTTTTCTTTTCTCTCTCTCTCTCTCAGGAAAATTAAATTCTCTCTAATTTTCTCGAGAAAGTTTGGATCATCGAATTGAAGGAAAACAAAAAATACAATCAGAGAATTATGAGCTTCCAGGATATTGAAGCCGGCCGGCCGTTCGGTTCGAGACGCGGCGGACCGATCAACGGGAAGCAAGACCCAACGCAAGCGGTGGCTGCCGGAATTTTTCAGATCAACACCGCCGTTTCAACTTTTCAGAGACTTGTCAATACCCTTGGAACCCCCAAAGATACCCCTGAGCTTCGTGAAAAGCTGTTAGTTCTTCAAATTCTGTTTTTTATTTTGATTTTGTTGTGGATTGAGCTTAATTGGATTTGGGGTTAGGTAGATGATGATGAAAAGCGGTGATTTTGATGATTTGGTGTTGTTTTATAGCTGGTGTTGAGGTTGTTTATGTATTTGAAATTTGAATTCTACTTTATAGGTTTTGGAATTGTAAATGAGAGAGAGAATTGGGTGATTGATGATGGCGAAAGAGAGGATTAGGTGTAATTGAAAGGAATTGAATGTTGGATTTAAATTGCAAGTGGGATGGAATGGTGATTTGGGATTTAGGGTTAATGGTAGAGGTTTAGAGAATTATAGATGAGTTGGGGTTTAGAGAATTATGGACGAGTTTAGATTTTTTGAATGTGGTTTTAGGATCTGTAGTCATAAGCTCTGTAGCACCGATCGAAGACGCCAGTGTCCGACATCACAACATATGTGATTGCAGTCAATTATGTAATTTTTTTTATCTGTAAGGCCTAGCACAATCGGTAATACCGACATTGTTAGGCCGGACATCTTCCGGTAATACCGACATTGGTAGCCCAGGTTTCTTCCTTGGTGTCCTGGGTTTCTGTTTGGGTTCGAACCGGTGATCTTCCACTTTTTGTGTGAGTTTATAGTGATGTTAGCCACTTCGTCTACAAAACAAAAAAAGAAGTCATTTTTTCAAATTATTACTGGTGTTGACATGTCAGTGTCAAGTCGTGAGTCGGTGCTTCATCGGTCATAAGGAGCCTTTTGGGTTTGGATGTAGGTTAGCCGAACTGGATCGGTGACCAGTTCAATTTCTAACCTGTTTTGAAAATCTTGTTTAAGTTACTGAACTGGTGAAATGGGTTGGTTATTTTGAGTTTGGTGTGGTTCGGTTAACTATAATTATTTGAACAGGCCTAATTGAATTTGCTAGTGTTAATATAAATAGTCTGTGAGGGAGGGGTTTTCTTTTTGAGTTAATTTTACAGTGACCCTTTTGTTATATATCTTAATTGAAATTTATCGGGTTGTTGTTTAGTGAACCATGGTTGTTTTTTTATTTGTGTAATGCATGAGTGCGAGGATAGAAGGTGGCACTTGCTCTCACTTAACATTTTTTGCGTGTGTCACTTGCTCCCACTGCCAGGAGTCGATTGCCAACTGGGCAGGCAAAATAAACAATGTTTTTATTGCCTATGCAATGACCAAGGCCTTCTTCCCTCCGGTGGTTTCATCAAATGGGAACTTGGGATTAAGCTATAGTAGTGACATCCGAAGTTTTCAAATCTGAAACAGGACATGCTTTGTTATAGTGGATATAACGAGTGTCCCCTTTACTTATATTCTCAAATACTAAAAACTTTTGTAAAATTAAACTCGCTGGATGGCATGAAAATGATTTAAAAGTAGATAAAATGTCAACTGCTGATTGGGAAACTGATAATTTTTTCTTGGCTTGCAAACTGCTCCCACCCCCCCTCACATTTTAAAATTTTTAATTTGGAGCTTAATTTTGAATATTGTCCACAACAAAACCACCATGTAAGTTTTACGCGTAGGCTCTAACAATGTTAGGGTTTTTCAACTTGCAGTCACAAGACAAGACAACATATTGGGCAGTTGGTGAAGGATACATCTGCCAAGCTTAAACAAGCTAGTGACATTGATCACCATGCCGATGTTAATGTAAGTTTAGACCTTTATTTTGTGCCATATATCATCTACATGTGCAGGGTAATTTATATAGATCAACTTCTGAAATGCATGAATTACACATGCGAACACACCAACACACACACACATGCACACATGTTCATACACATGTTTATTGATTTATTTCACTGAACTTCTTGCTGTCCCCTCTGTCAAATAGATAATCGTCTTGTATCATCATTCTTTAATGAATGCTGAAAAAATTATTACAGTCATAATGTATTGTATATTTTGTATCTTCAGATCCTATGACCTTAATGTCTTTTATCTTATTTCTTATGTTTCCAGGCAAGCAAGAAGATAGCAGATGCTAAACTTGCTAAAGATTTTCAAGCAGTGTTGAAAGAGTTTCAGAAGGCACAACGTCTTTCAGCTGAGAGGGAAACAGCTTACACTCCTTTTGTTCCACAAGCAGTTCTTCCTTCGAGGTGATTTATCAATCATTATTAGAGTTCCTAAAAGAGAAGGGGCAAGCTTGTGTCCCTCGGTTTCTGGTCATGTGGCTTATATTGAATGGGAACTGCTTCTGAACAATGAAGAGTAGCTTACTTACTAGTTTATTTTGTCTGCACTTGTGATCAATTGTGTTTCTTTAGTCGCAATTGGTGATTCGTTGTTATTAATTTTGATGACTTCTGCACACAATGGTTTTTAACATGGGCTTTTCTTTCTGGCTTGCAGCTACACAGCTAGTGAAATGGATATTGGTTCTGATAAGACACCAGAACAGCGTGCCCTTCTTGTGGAATCCAGAAGGTTATTTCTCATATTATTATCTATGAACACTGATTAACATAGTCATTTTCTCAAAATTATTGCATTGTTTCTGATAAGAAAGTAAAGGTTCTGCCCCACTCCACCCCCTGGCCCCCTAAAAATAAATTAAATTGGATATATTATCAATTGAATTTGATAATTAATATATGACGTGACAAACTGCACACTGATATGTAATTTTAGGTCAAATAATAGTATTACTTATCTGGCATTGTATTTTAATTTTTAGGCTTAAAAAGCCTTTATGCCAAAACCACGTTCTGTTTTTCTTTTTGGCAGTTCAAAGGAGTTCCAGCATGAGTTAATCCTATCTTTTGTAAAATTTGATCGAAAACTGATGTCAGTTATTTAAAAGTTTTTCTTCCAATTTAACATTACCTCACAATTGATGCCAAAAGCTGTCACTTCTCTGTTCATATATATTTTGTGGTTCACAATCAATTACAAGATTGTCCTATGTAGCAACTGAGCTTTCATTTGTGTTATCAGATAGTGCACTTTTCCATTCAACAAATTGCATTATTTTAGTACCTCACTCTTTGATTATTCATGCTACAGGCAGGAACTTTCATTTGTGTTATCAGATAGTGCACTTTTCCATTCAACAAATTGCATTATTTTAGTACCTCACTCTTTGATTATTCATGCTACAGGCAGGAGGTTTTATTCTTAGATAATGAGATTGCCTTCAATGAGGCAATCATTGAGGAAAGGGAGCAAGGCATTCAAGAAATACAGCAGCAAATTGGTGAAGTTAATGAAATTTTCAAAGATCTTGCTGTGCTTGTCCATGAACAAGGAACCATGATTGGTAACTTATTTCTTCTTTCATTTTTGTAGTTTTTTATTGCGCTATTAATTTATTTTCTGTACTTATTTCTTCTTTCATTTTTGTAGTTTTTTATTGCGCTAGTAATTTATTTTCTGTACTTGTTCATGGTATCTGATGTCATTGAATATATTTTGTAGATGATATTGGTTCCAACATTGAGAACTCCCATGCAGCAACCGCACAAGCAAAGTCTCAACTTGCAAAAGCTTCAAAAACACAAAGATCAAATTCATCTTTGGTAATATATAAGTTTCTTATTGCAATTTAGTACTTTCTGCAAATCTCAACCTGCTTCCATGACATGAATTTATATATTTGGGACCATGAGGCACCTCCTGAGTAGGTCTATTCTAAGATGATTGATGTAAGAGCCGAATAAAAAGACGATTGATTTAACACAGTTTTGTAGGACTTGCTTTACTGAAGCCCGGTTAACATGAATAGTTCAACTTGTTATATAATCTGTGTTCATGGTTCATAGTTGTAGGTAATTGGAATGGCAAAGACTCGAGCTTAGATAAATATAGCTGGCCTATTGTTTTATCACTTTATGAAGCATTGTTATCTGTTTGAAAATTTCGTACTATTTTACCTTTTGAGAGAGGGATTATTTATTTGTTGGCACCCCTTGCTGGGGTAGTGGTCGATGGAATATGTAACTATTACTTGCTGTAGTTTCCTACATACAGGAGTTGCTGTTGATTTTCTACCATCTTATAGTATATGGTAACATCTTTTGGTCAATGTAGCGAACTCCACTTTGTGGAAAAAGGCTTCGTGATAGGACCCAAAAAGTAAAAAGCCCAAAGTGAGAGGTGAGCTGGCAAATTGGTTGGAGGGAGAGAGAATAAACACACATGGAGTGGGGAGGATTTATGAGGTGCGTGAGAAGGGAATTCAGGGGGTGGGGGGCGGCGGCGGTGTTAGTCTGTTTGTTAGTTTCGGGCCAGGCTTGGGCAGAGGGAATAGCAAATTCCTCTGTTCATATTTATTCGGGTTCCTATCACTTTGATTGTTTTTGTTCACCATCTTGATTAATGATTTCACTTTCTTTTTTTCTCTTTCAAAGCAATGTGCATCTTCAATTGCTAATTTTGTGTTTTTTTCTGTTCTTAAGGCATGCTTGCTTTTGGTCATATTTGGGATTGTGCTTCTCATCTTGATCATAATTCTTGCTGCTTAGTCAACAATTCTATTAATTCCATCATGGTACTAATGAATATATACGGAGAGCAGCAGATAGAATCTCCCTTGTTGATGATGTCACTTAAGTGGTGTTTTACTGGGTCTCGGTTGATTGGAGTTTGACGTAGCTGATTTCAGTGCATGATGTGGGAATTCCCTTCACTATATTGTGATTTTGTTATGGGGTGTTATGTTCTCTCTTATGTCGGTGTTTGGGGGTTTTAAGGATGTGTCAACTTGTGCTGTAAGCTCTCTTGTTTCGTTAATATAAAGAATATATTCATTCTTTGACTTCCTTTACTTGTAAATGTAACATCGAAATTCGCAGTGCTGACTCCTTTTCAGCAAGACATTGATTTATGATAATCTGTTTTCTTTTGTAGTTTTTTTTTCTTTCCAAAACTGAAAGCTTCAGATTTGCTTGGGTAGGTCTAAAGGCTGTGTATGGAGATGTACTAGTATTTGATAATTTGTGGAAGGCACTCGTTCATAATTATATTTTTCATGCTGAGTAAACTTGTTCATCTGTGTCTGTTTCAAGCTGAAAAAGTGACAAGGTTTGTGAAAAGAGTGGAAAATTTCTATTGGAACTAAGACTCCATTTTTTTTATTTAAATCGATTTCTTTTTTAAAAAAATCTAAATAAAAAAATAAAAATATTAATAAATCATGGAGTATTAGTCATTGAACATGTGACGTTTACAAGAGTTTACAAGAGTATTAGTCATTAATCATGGAATATAAAAAAATACAACGTTGATGATATTCATTGAACATGTGACGTTTACAAGAGTTTCTTGGCAATTTCTGGCAGTTACATTCTGATAGCGACTATGTAACCAAATAAATGGTGGTGTGTAAATGTTTCCTTTTAATAGTTTATCTCCTTGTTTTATTGTCTCTTTATAGAGTTTATATTGCAATCTCCATCCAATAGTAGTTGCTTGGTTGCATTATTAGTGTGATAATTTTGTTAAAGAAAAGAATATTCCGATGATAGCATCTATAGTATTCCTTGCTGCACTTTCCTCGTCCTGCTACTTGGTCTTCCTTGTCTCTTGATAGGGATTTGGATCTCCAACTTTGGCTTCTATCTATCTTTGGGGTGACATTAGGCCAAAAATATGGAGTGAAAAATGAGGGAAAATGACAGATGAGAGATAGAGAGAAATATAGGTGTCTTTTCCTCGCAAAAGGTAGAGAATCATTACCCACTCTTTTATAGTTATTAGGATTAAGTGATTTTAAGGCGGGAAAGTTATGGTGATTTTGTCTATCATAGTCTTATATTAGTGTCTCTCTCACATCCTATTTATTATTTTTTTTTGATTTTCTCTTCCATAATAAAACACACATAATTGTACTAAAATCGTTATGGTTTCCTCCGCCTTAACGTCTCTAAATCACAATCCCCTTATAGGGTTATATAGTTTATATTTTCACTATCTCATGAAGAGTAACATAATATGTTTCTCTTACACAAATTAAAAAAATAAAAATAAAGAGAATAATAATTTTATCAAATTAATGTCGAGAACATTGAATGTATTTTATCATAAATGCAAAGTGAAGAATAATAATTCGGGAGTAATGTACATATTAGTTATAGATGATAAAATTAAAAATAAGTGATTAAAATTATATTGCGAACTAGAATGTGACACTATTGAACAATTTTTGTAAATGTCACACCCAAACATCCATGTATGTTGAATCACATTTACAAAAATTGTTAAATATATAATGTTCTATTGAATAATATTTAGTTAAATATATTTTTTGTCTCTAAGTTTCATATTTTAGTTTTAGTTTCTATAGAAAATTATTTCAAACTTTCATCTCCAACACGTTTTTTGTTATTGGTTTTAGTCCTGTCATAACTGTCATTACAACCATCAAATTTTTTAGGAGAAGATGATCAATTTTTTGAGTGGATGTTTAAAGCAAGTCATTCACAATCAACTGTTTAATATATGTTGGTACATCAATAATATTGAAGCTAAAATACGAGCGAGATCATTGGCATGTCTTCAATTACCATTACAACCAATTAAAGAGATAGCCATTTGTTTATAAGTTTGATAGACTCTTCAAAGAAACGATTTGAAAAGATAGTCGATTGTAATACTTTGATTTCATACAGTTATTATCCATTTGAAAAGAGACCTATTTGTAATTTAAATAATATGAAGCAAAAAATACTGAATGCAATGTATAGGAACCACTGAAGCAAAATTGCATTAATAAAAACAACAAATACTGAATGTTAGAACCACTGAAGCAAAATTGCATCAATAAAAACAATTACGATTGTTTCAAATCTTTGCTCACTCTACTATTGAAATAACGTAATGATGTTACCACAATTACAAGAGTTGATAACAAGGCGACAAGAAATGTAACGGCAGAGACAAGTTCAGAATGCGCCTTTCTTCCAGATGGTATTCTCCAAACAAGACCAGCATCATACAGATTGGCATCATCATTTTTCAACTTGAACAAGCAATTGCTATTTTCCACCTTTTCCTTTGTGCTGCAGCGCAGTAACATATCTGGAGCGCCAAATTCAACTATCGAGTAGCCACTTTCATTCAAAGGCTGCAAAAAGAAGAGGGGAAAAATGTGAGATGAAGCAATACTGCAATTTACCTGGTAAGGGACAACAATACTAGTATAGCACTTTGTTCAGGACAACTTTTTTATTCTTGGAACAGGACAAACTTTAGCAATAGTAGTATATAATTAAAACATATAGCACTAAATAATGGATATAAAAGTATTTTAATATGGTTCAAGTTACAGAGAATCATATCATGATCTTCAGATGAAGCAATTAAATATAAGGTGATGAGTTGGTCCCCGAAATTACAAGTGTTGTGTAATTTGGTCTTCGAAAGTAACAAAATTTCAAAATGGTCTCTAAAATGAAGAATCCTTAATCATATTACCCTACTCGTGACAAATTTAGGGATAAAATTAACCGACCTAAAAGGACCGATGTTCCTGAAGATTTTCAATTTCATAAGTCATTCAAATTTTTTGTTAATTTCATGGACCAAATTGTCCAACCCTTACAACTTTAGAGACTAAAATGGCGATTCTTTCTGAGTGATAGAACCTTAAAAAAATACATACTTTCTTTCTTTGCAGAACATCAGATTCAAGAAAATGTAAAGGGCATGTTTATCCAACAGTGACATTAAGATATAAGTTGACTTATAACAGCCTTACTTGATATCGTGCATGCAAAGGAAACTCTATGCTGAAATCTGTTGGCTGTAGCAATGTATTTGGATCAACATCTAAATGGATTTCAACAGCAGAACGGTTGGACAAGAATGAAGGAAGCTCCAGATTTGTATCACCAAACACAGCTATTTCATTGAACACTGCAATAAAAATGTGTTATTAATTAGAAGAAATATGGAGATCTTTAATATGAAAACATGAAATTTCTTTTCCACTTTCTATTTTATTTGTAATCTGAAACGTGGGTTAAGAGTACTTACCACCACGTTGAGCAAGATGTTGTAATTCAAATGGATCAGCAAAAACTCCAGAAGGCAATCTTTCAATAACTATGAATTCACATGAGTAGCTTAAAAGTTCAGACATAGATTTCAACTGTTGGCTTTGTAATTTGATTAATGTAGACACACGGCGATGAGAACCTTCACCAACAAGATCACGTCTTAGAACTGACAGTCTTAACATGGAATTATGGTTTTCCAGAAGCACTTCACACAGACCAGAAGTGACTTCTTGAGACATGAAATATTCAAAATCTGAATCATGTAAGCTTGTATATCTGTCAAAATAAGACTGCATCAGATATTGCTTCGTCGGAGAAGAAGCTTGGTCATTTCTGCTATTAGAGCTAGGATTTGGGGAATCAACCACCTGAAATGAAAATGAGAGATATTATTCACGGAAAAAAAATGGCACTTTATAAGGAAGTACTTTTGTGCATGAGAAAGGTCAAATTAGGCATGAGATATTTTATGCTACAGTTAGGCAAGAATGCAAGATTATGCATAGGTATCAAAGAACACCTGCATGCAAATGTTCATCCAGAGAAAAGAAAAAAAAAATACCAGCTTATGTGGATTTACGCAGAACTAAGGTATGGTCTATAAAACATTATAAAATATAAAGCTGAAATTTTATTTTCTTGACAAAAATTAAAACTGTAGGATGCAATGTTCCCCAAAAGCAAGACGAGTAATGCAGCAAGGTTACGAAACCTTTGTTCATATCTGTATTGGTTATTCATTTACTACTCCCAATTAGCAATCAGAAATGATTATTTATTTACTACTCCCTACTAGCTTATAGATGAGAATATCAAACTATGATATGCACAATCAGTACATAATGTATCGTGCTGCTTGTTAACTGCATTCTTGGATACATTTTATGTATTTCATAAGTTAAACACAACTGATACAAGGACTAGCAATAAAAACAACAGATCATGAGTACACTCTTCAGTCATTTAACAAAATATATAAAATTGCAAGCAGGGGTGGAAATTGGACTTTCTCTTTTGGCTTGTTGGAGTAAAAATTGCATATAGAGATTAAATGCATGACTATTACAGTCTATTTCTATGATAAGAGGAGAATAGAGTATAAAACTGATAGACCTCTTTCAGTTATGCGTGGACAAAAGAAGAAAGGAAGGGGGCAACTGGGGGGAGTGTTACGATCTGGGAATAATTAACCAAGAAAAATAATCAGTTAATTGAATTGAAGGGAGCAATGCCAACAAGGTCGAGTCCAGTGACAACAAAGAGAACATGTGTAAGAAACCAGTCAACTGGAACAATGAGAGTGCTGGAAATACATATTCAAGACTCACATATTAAAGCAGGGAATGTGTAAAATGGGAGTGTTACATATACTGAATGTGCTAATTATTTACAAAAAGAATGCAGATCATCAAAAACAACAACCAAGCCTTTCTCTCCGGGTGGAGCCGGCTATACACTCAATTTCTATCGTAAAGCTTTGTTATTTATTAGGTCCAAAGATAGACTATTATTATTTACATCAAAACCACTTATAATGGTTTGATTTTTTCTTTCTTAGTTTCCCTATATCTCTTAACTATTGATCTATCTAACATTTCCCTGTATCACTTAACTATTAAACTATTTAACTTATGATCGACTCTTGTTACTGGTACTTCTACGGGTTTGTCCACACGTGTCCAAACCACTTAAGTCAAGACTCAATCATCTTTTGTATAGTGAGGGCTACCTCACATTTCTCGCTACAAATTGTACTTCTAGCTTTACTTTGTCTTTTGTGACCACTCATCGATCATACAATTCTTAGTGTGACATTAGGTTTATTTTTTGGTTTGCTTTCAAACTATGCACAACAACATTTGCTTGTTTCAGTGTTAAGATATGATCTCTACTACGACACTTACTTCTTATACCCTCCCTTGATACTATGAGTGACTTTTCCATCTTATCAAACATTAAAATCTTTGTGACTTGCTATGGGATAATTGATGACCAATGTGAATTGTACATTGGTTGGTGTGCCATGCTCATTTTGAAATAAGTCATTTCAACAAGAATAACACAGGCTCTTGCAGAGAAGAACTCTAGTTTGACATTCAAAGGGTTCTGTGAATTCATTATTCCTTTTGTTGAAACAAATGCCGATGCTTCTGCATCTCTTGCCAAGGAAAACTGATGCAGTCAATTGATAGGATAATGTACAAACATTAAAAGCAAAATAGACGACATTGACCATCTACTGTGATGCGAATCGGATTACAGAAACAGTAAATGGAAGAAAATAGAGTGTTTGATCCATGTCATAGAGATTCGACAAAGTTTTACGTTTGTTGTCAAATGGAGGAAAACAGAGCAGTAATGGAAAATAAAGAGTATATTATTTCTGGAAATCAAAGGAAAATACAATAGAATGAAGATCCTAATGTCCACAGAACTAAGTTCCTCAGAGAACCGATGCTCATCACCTCTTAACAGACTTGATGATTTCACTTCCTATCCCTCCCTCTACACTCAGCATCCTTATAACATGATTTCCCTGACACAAATCATTCTTCAATTTCTCTCCTCTCACTCTCAGTTACTAACTTTTCCCCCTTCTCTAACTTTACTCTTTGGATGACTCTGAGTGGGCCTTGCACACTTGGGCCTACAAGTATCTACCGATCTACCATGCTGACTGCTGGTACAGATTCCTTACTTCAAACTTTCACCAATGTCAAGTTCAGGAAGAAGGCATATCAGAAGTGAATGTCATTATTTTTTAGGGCAATGGGATCCCTTTGCTGTTATTTTAGAAGTTTGTGGACACTGGCCCAAACTTAGAAAGGAACAGCACACATAGACAACTATTTACTAACCTGGCCTGATTCCGAATCACCAACAGAACAATTTCCAGGTGACCATATAAATGAACTCCCGGCAAACAAATAGATGCAGAGTTGAATAAATCGTCTAGTTGTCATTTAGAATCTGAAAGATAGATTAGCAGCAACGAAAGATCAGACAGACATAAAAAAGCTCAATGATTAAATAATCACTCAAATCCTATAATCTGAATCTTAGATGGTAACCTAGCAAGAGCAAAAATATATTAATATTCATCCTGGATTAGAGTTTGACAAGGCTAATATTATTAAAAAAGAAACTTGCAAATAAAACATGAAAATCATTATAAAAATGTAGTTTTTATGTCACGGCGGATGTTGATGTGCAATAAGGTGGCATTTCCTAATTGAACAACCTGAGGCTATAAAAGTGGATTCGAGGAAAAGTTAGATCATGGCTGATTCTATGGCTTATATTTATATTCATGATGGCTGATTCCATGTGTATCCACATGCTTACAATCAACTTCAAGCATCCCTGTTTCCTCCAAAATGTCAAGAGAATATTTTCTCTGAGAAATGACAATACCTGCTTTTTGATTGAGCAACTTCAATTCCACAAAAGTATCGCAACCAACCAAGATCTTTGGTCTGAAAATGTGTAAACAAGTGCTGCTTTAGTTGTTTAATTCCCTTTCCATAATCACTCGTAATAACAGTATCATCTACAACGACTAACGGGGTAAATCATCTCAATCAAAGGTGAAGCTTATACCTCATAAGCCTAATACGGGGGGAGCCCAATCCAGACCTGGGCCGATATAGAAGATTGGTTGGAAAGTTAAACTATCTCACTATGACCAGGCGAGACAGATCCTTTCCAGTAAATGTCATTATTCAGTTTCTCAATCCACCATTCGATAGTCATTGGAATGCAGTTGTTCTGATCCTAATTAGGTAAATCATCTCAGTCGTAGTGAGATAGTTTAACTTTCCAACCAATCTGCTAAATTGGCCTGGGTCTGGACAAAGCTCCTACTAATTAAGTATAAGCTTCACATTTGGATCCCTAGGTGTATTCACAAGCTTACAATCAACCATCTTTATTTCATCCAAAATGACAAGAGCATATTTTCTCTGATAAATGGCAATACATGTTTTTGATTGAGCAACTTCAATCCAAGAAAGTATTGCAACTGGCCAAGATCTTTCGTCTGAAAAATATGCAAACAAGTGTTGCTTTAGTCATCTCAGTCAGGGGTAGCCCCATCCACACCAGGGCCGATATAGAAGATTGGTTGGAAAGTTAAACTATCTCACACTATGACCAGGCCAGACAATGCCTTTCCAGTCAGTGTCATTAGTCAGTTTCTCAATTCACCATGTGATACATCAAAAGATCCTGATTTATATGGAAATAGGCCACACTAATATTATTGGATATTCAGATGAAGATTGGGCAGGCGATAGAAGATCAACTTCAGCGTCTTGTATTCTCATTGGAGGTAATCTGGTCTCGTGGAAAAGCAAGAACCTAACTGTTGTTGCAAGGTCAAGCACTAAAGATGAGTATCGTGCATGACTAATGCGACATGTGAACTTGTATGGTTAAGGAATTTGTGCATAGACCACAAATAGTAGATAAAAACGATGAGGTGCAACAATAGGTGAATTAGGCACCATAACTTCAACTTCATATGTTGTTCCTTTCAAATTACTCACTTTATTTGGCTCCAACACCAACAACATCTGATTCATGGAGAATGAGTGTGTGTTAAAAGGCGGCACCAACACCGTGACATGAACTAAGTTCAGGTAGTTCAGTGTTGTATTCACTTTGAAACTGAAGCTCCAATTTCTGACACTACTTTAGTTTTATTTGGGACTCCGAAACAGGAGACACAATCCATGGACGAACATGCGAGAAACGATGTTCTTGATACGAAGAATTGAGTCTCTAGTCTTGGAGTCCAAAATGAAACTAAAGTACGGTCAGAAATTAGAGCTTCATTTTCAAGTGAACACAACACTTAATCATCTAAACTTAGTGCATGCTACAGTGTTGGCGCCGCCTTTTAACACACTCATTTTCCATGAATCAAAGGTTGTTGGTGTTGGAGCCAAATAAAGTGGGTAATGTGAAAGGAACAACATATGAAATTGAAGTTACACTGCCTAATTCACCTAGTGTGGCAACTCGTGGTTTTTATCTACTATTTTTGTTCTATGCACAAATTCCTTAACCATAAAAGTTCACATGTTACATCAACCATAACACAATACTCAACTTCAATGCTTGACCTTGCAACATCTATTTGTTTTTTGCTTTTCCAAAGTTACCTCTAATTAGAACAAAATAGTATCCAATAATACTAGTATGTCCTGTCCATATGAATAAGCCTTTGTCCAGGGATCCTTCAACGTATCTTAAGATGCAACAACTGCATTCCAAGGACAATCGCATGGTGAATTGATAAATGTCTGGTCATAGTGAGATACTTTCGTTCGATGTATGTTAAGATGCGGACAAAACAACTGCATTCCTTTGAAAAAAGCTTATGACATTTTTCATAAGCTTTTTCAGCTTATTTTCATAATTTCTCCAAAATAACTTATGAAAACAGGTTATAACGTATAAAAAAACAATTTGACTTTATTCTATCATTTGTTATAAAAATAGCTTATACATAAGCGCTTGTGCTATAAGCTGCAAATAAGTCATTCAAGCATGCAATTTTAGCTAACTGTCTTAATATGTAGATACAGAGTAAATCACTAATTTTGAGGATAAAATTATGAAAATTTTAAAATTATCTATTGAAAATCTGGGATCATACTCGTTCTCATTGAAACTAAGTTGAGAAGCGAATTGGAAGACATATGTAACTTACAAAACTGAAGCAGAGAGGCACGAGAAGAAGAAGATGCAGATAAGCACGGTGAGGCAGGAAAACGGCGCCGACGACGGAACACGGCGAAGCAGAGAGGCGAATTGTTTTTTTTTTCTTTTCATTTTTCACTTTCTTTCCAATATATTTATATCTTAAAAAAAAAAGTAATTAAGGAATTACCCCAGTGAAATTGTAAGCTTCGTCGATTACCCACTTAAATTAACAAAACCTTTAATTACCCTCTCAATCAATTTACCTCATTCATCAAATTCTTTGTTAGTCAACATGACGTTTTGCAAATACCACTGTGAAGTTTTACACTTACGTACAAAATGTCCCGTGAACTTTAAAATTTATATATTTTTTTTCTTATCCTTAAAAGTGATTACATTATCATTGAATTGTGGAGCATATTAGCTAAGTTTGGACGATATACAACCATATATTGGCAGTATGGTAGAACAAATTGGCAGTATTTAGTAAACCCTATAATAATGTTTAAAACTCAAGAATATTTACAAAAGAATCATAAAAGCATTTCTTTGTTCCGACATCAGATGTTTTTTCTTTTTCAAGTTGTCCTTCACCCCATTAGAGATCAAAGGGATGGTGGCTATCATGTTTTTTATTCTCTTAAAAAAATAATGAAATATACATAATATAATATTATTACTTTTCCTTTGAATCCTAGCGGGAGAAGAAGATCATGATTCCTTTAAGATCTTTTATAAAGTGAGAGAAGTAACAAGTTTATGTAATTTTTCTTGAAAGTGAGAGAAGTGCGTTGCTGTAGATCTTTTATAATTGGAAATTTTGGTGCGGTTAAAATTAGCAATAACAAAGCTATATATTTTGACATCTTGGTTATGCCAATCATATGTCATTTATGTGCTTCATTATGTATGTCATGCATTAGTTTTCCATCTGACATGTGTGGTTGTACTTTGCTATGCTGACTTTCATATCATTAGGCTCTAATACATGGTTAATGTTTGATCTTTTCGAGGAACATATATGGTTGAATACCGTCAAAACTTAGCTAATATGCTCCACAATTAAGTGATAATGCAGTCATTTTTAAGGGTAAGAAAAAAAATAATTCAAGTTCATGGGGCATTTTGCAAAACGTCATGTTGACTAGTAAAAGAATTTGACGGAGGGGGTAAATTGATTAACGATGTGCAATTTTAGGGGGTAATTGATGTTTTGTTAATTTTATGGGGTGATTTGACGAAACTTATAATTTCAAGGGGGTAATTGCCTATTTCCTCCTTAAAAAAGGGTAAATAATTTTTTTTACCCAAAAAAAGAGAGAAGGGGTGAATAGGAAATAATGTTACTTTTGGATTTTGTGTATTTTACTTTTGTCTTATTGATTGATACCTTAGATAATCAATTTATAAGTATTTTATCGTTTTGTCAAAAAAAAAAAGTATTTTATCGTTACGTTGTAGCCGTAATTATTTACATTGTTTTGATTGGTCATTCATACCAAAAAGTTACATTTGTTCAAATCTAAATATGTGTTTGCTTTAGTGGCGGAGAAAATTGATTTTGATAGAATTGAGTTTGAAATAATTGATTTTGGTTAAAAGTGAGTTTGATGTGAATTGATTTATGTTTGGATACACTTACTAAAAGTGAATCTTATGAGCTATGTTGTTTGAATAGTATGAATCAAAATTGATTTTAAATGTGCAATGACCAAATTATCCTTTGTACCTTATGTAGGTTGAGAGACATTTCAGATTATATAATCTGAAACATGATTTTTTTTTGTGGCCAACATTGCACAGACAATTTCTGTGGTCCAGGACGCCCAATTACCTCTATAAATTGGTGTCCCTATTTTCATAACCAGTAAACCATACTTAAAAAAAAAAAATCATGGAAAACTCTGTCTTTGATCCGAACACCAAGCTAGCTGTAGTTTACTACAACGGGGGAAACCACCCCTCCTGTTTAGGATTCGCATTGATGTCACCCTCTCAGGGTTGAAGGGTCAAATGATGAAAACAAAGTTAATTGAAATTAAAGGTGTGATGCAGGAGATTCATTCAAAGGAGTGGATTGGAAAGCTGTTGGTGTGACATGCAGCAAAGCATAAAATATTTTAGCCACACCCCACACCTTCATCATCTTCAACAAAATCTTCATGGGTTTAAGAGTTAGAGATTTTGTTGTTTATGGATTGATGGATTTTTGTTGATTAGTTTAGGTGGTGTTATTGTTGTTAATGGTGGTGGAGGTGTAGTAATGAGATGATGATGATATTGTTGTTGATGGTTGTTGTTTCTTATAAAAAAAATTATGGATTTTTTTATGAATAATGATGATGGTGATGTTGAAGATGATGAAGAAGTGGAAGGAAGAAGATGAAGAAAGCAACAAAAAAAGGAGTCATTTACCCCCTCTGTGATGTGACATATGGTTTAGTCCACGTGGAGGTGCCATGTGTACAGTTGAATGCCACATCATAAGGTTTAACAGTCAAAACAAACGGATGGAGTAATTGACTAACGTTTGACGATTTCAGATTTTTTTTTTAAAGTTTCTTAAATGTTAGGGGAGTTTTTTTTACAAAAGTTAAAATTTATGGGGAGTTTTTGCCTATTTTAATAATCTTTCATTTATACATACTTAAAATATTTAGTGTGACCTAATAAACAATGTCGTGTTTTAAATGAGTATGTTCCTCTTAAAAAATAGTAAAAAATTGATGAATCAAAAAATTTCCAAAAAAAGTGAAGCAAGGAACCAAACAATTGGTTTTAAAAATACGGGGACTAAAAAAAATTAAATAGAGGAGTAAAAATCCATCTAAGCTTTTAGTTATTAAGTTAGTCATTTGTTTTGGTAAGTTGGTTTTTATGTTTGAAATGTCAAGAATGTTTAACTAACCTTTATTTTTTTAAGCGGTGTATATTATAAAAAGTTTTACTAGACCATTCAAACAGGTAAAGATACACTTATTTTATCATAACTTTTTTTCTTATACTTACATTATGTTTTTACTCTCTCTCTATTGTTTTGAGTTTTATGTCAAAACTTACATTTCTTTATATAGTTTGGTTGTTAAAATAACATTCATTAGAGGTAAAATATATATTCAATTCGCCAAGAGAACTTTTAAGGTTTGTTTGGTTCAACGGAGAGGAGGGGAGGGAAGAGTTTTAATGGAGGGTTTGCCCAATTTAAAAGATGCACACTTTTGTAAGAAATAAAACATATTTAACCTTGTCTTGCTTAGTCGCGAAGAGAGAATATCAGATTTTACGCTTGACAATAGGGTGCAGGTTTTTTTTTCTGAGGTGCAATAAGTTTATATGTTTTGCATTATATATACGACGTGGAGGCTTGACTAATGATGGTCTTGGTTAAATTGGGCAACACGGTAAAAATGTGAGGTGGATGCTATTGGGCAACATTAAGTTGATTCCTTCTTCACATGTTGTCGTCAATAACAATGTGGATGAGCATTAGGTTCATATTCTCTTGTCCACTTAAGATCAGATTTTGCCTATATTGTTGTACCATTAAACCCTGTTATCAATTTGTCTTAGCTAGAGGTGGCCCTGAGGGTGTGTTGGAGGTGCGACCACACATGACTCCATTTTTCCATGGGCACTAAATATTTAACGTAGTGTGTGTTTGTGTGTGTGTGGTTTAGTGTTGGCAGACGCGCGTGCGTGCGAGCACATATGTGTGCAACATTAAAAAATTTACGGCACTTACTTCACGTTTTGCACAGGTCACTCAAAATTTCAGTGACGACCTTGCTAATGCAAAAGGTGGGATATCCACAACTTTTCAAATTCAAAGGGTCGGAAAGAAAATCCAAAATAGGGTCATGGATTGCTGTTGATTTTAATGGTTAACCAACTCATGTTCTGACATTGTAGAAAGAAATTGGTGAATGTTGTTGTACTTTATTCCTCAGCCAATCCATTGATCCTCTTCCCTTTGCTTCTATCCGTACAACAACCTTCTCTCTTTGCTTCTTTTTTAGGTTTTTTTTAGGGATTCTTTCATTAAGTATTGTTTATGGATCAAGATAAATAAATAATATTGATAATTTAAATCAAATGGCTAACGGGTGCAATTTGTTGGTATTGCTTGTAGCCACGATATCATCAGTACCAACAAATAAATCCAACAGTAAAACTCTTCAACAAGACATTAACAATATGGTCAAGTTTAATTTTATTACATTTTTTTTTCATGGCCACCGCTGGTGGTTGTTTGATAGCTCGATTAGCCATAAAAAAGAATGGTAGGGGTTGGATTAAATCCATGTTGTATTGGCTATGTGGATTAACATACATCGTGTCTTGTATGGTGTTAATCATAGCTGTCCATTTATTTTATAAAGTCAAAGTTTCCGGATGAGGATACTTCCAAGTATTCTTATTCTTTTTGTGCCGTTTTTTTATTTTATTTCAGTGGTCTTGCAATCAATGTCTCATTTAGGGTGGCTTTGATTAGTGGTATATTAGTTCAAATATATATTAGTATAAATAGCTTGTAACCACCCCATTAGTGGGAACTTTCCTTCATTTTGTAATATTCAATTTCCATTAGTGAAACTCTTCAATATTAAAAAAAAATAAAAAATTCCTCAGCCCAAGGCTTGTTTAAATAGAGATGATATAATTAATTATCTACTTGAATTAAGGAGAAAATAAATACAAGAAAAATAATAGGAAATAGAAATATGTAGAAGTCCCTATAATATGATTAATGAACAAAACTTATGTATCTTCCAACACGGACCCTCATTAGCGGAAATGTAGGTGTTAGCACATCATCTGGAATATCTTTTCGTGGTCCAACAAGGGAGTGATACATCAAAAGTTGAGTCTTATGCTCAATATAACCAACAATTTCTGAAGGGATGACCTCAATATTTAATTGGGTTGCTCCATTGCAAAAAGATGACGCCCATTAGATGATGATTCCTCGTATCCTTGTACCAAAGATACTTGAAATATTGTAATCTTGTTTCAACATTTACTTTGAACAAGCTAGTTGCAGCATCAACTAGCGCATTCTCACTTAAAAAAGAACAATATCTTACTTCAAGTTTCTGAAGTGTTGGACACCCTTGAATTAAGAAGAAAATAGTTACAAGGAAAAATAAAAGGAAATAGAAATATATAAAATTTCCTAGAAAATGATTAATGAGGAAATTTCCTATAAAGTGTGTGATGTAGTGTTTGCAGACGCGCGTGCGTGCGAGTACGCATGTATGTTACATATAAAAAAATTTAGGGCACTTACTTCTCATTTGGCACAGGTCACTCAAAATTGCAATGACGACCTTGCTAATGCAAAAGGTGGGATATCCATAACTTTTCAAATTTTAAGGGTAAGAAAGAAAATTCAAAATAGGCTCATGGATTGCTGTTGATTTTAATGGTTAACCAACTCATGTTCTCACAAAACTTCATAGATTTTGTAGAAAGAAATGGGTGAATGTTGTTGTACTTAATTCCTTAGCCCAAAGTTAGTTTAAGTAGAGATGATATAATTAATTTGTGAGGCGAAATTCACAGGTTTTTCAAGTGAGTACCGATTTTTGCTAGCGACTCATTTGTGATGTTAGATCCATAAACAGTTAGGTATTCGAGCTCTTGATAGCAATGTGATAACTCAGTTAGTCCTACGTGGGAAACAATGTATTCTTCTTCATCATCATCATCCTCATCACCACCTCTTTCGATTCTTAGCTTTTTTTAGCTTCTTACAATAATGAGCAAGTGCTACTAATCCATCGTCTCCAATTGCAATCCTTGATTGTCCACGAGGAAAAGTTTATTAGTTCATTATAAATATTCAAATGGACTCATGCTCATTCAAAATAAATGTTTTACTTTTTCAAATTATACATATCATTGATAAAATTATAGAATCTTACATCGAGGATTTCCAAGTTGGAGAGCATCTTTGAATTAATGTTCAATAACCTGCCATATCCAACTTTGCATCGCTAAGTTCCAACTTTATCAGTTTGGCTGCATTAGGGAACACAAATTCTTCATTTAAAATATCTGTCAAGCTCAATCGACTTAAGTTTGTTGGTAATGATACAACAAAATAATTCTTTAGATCTTCATCATAGGGACCTCCACCAATTATTCTTCTAGAGAAGATGCATATCCAAAAAAGTTCTTAAGTGTCCTGTGTGTTGATTCCCACCTTGCCAATATCAGTTATGTTTGAGTAAAGGTTAGTTTGGTAAAAATTTAGTGTCTCAAGAACCGTATTATTTAAAGCAAGATCATGCAACCATTTTCCATCCATCTCATCAACTGTGTTGTTCTCCATAGACAATACTCTTAAATTCCTGTCAGAAAGAAAGATTTAGTCACAATTTGGTAACATCAGGGTAGGTTGCAACATCAAAGATTATGATGTTAGCTGCATGAACATCAATTTAGTAACCACTGATTTATAAAAACAAGTATAGGTTCTTGCTTCCAAGTTCCAATAATATACAATTATAAGTTAAGTTTATTAGCTAAGTCAGTTGGTAACTTCTCAGTTCCCACTTTCCACTAACTTCACAAATACCATAAATTTGAATCATGTGTAATAAAAAGAGATTACCAACTCAAACTATACAAGAGAGACTTCAAAATCTATAGAGAAGAGGAAAAGACAAAAGGATCAAAGTTTAAGGTATTTTTTTAATCAATACTACAGTGCATGGTTGGTTATATCATCCCGATCAACTGAAAAGTGAAGTTTGAATTTTCACACAAGACAAAAAATTACAAAGACTTCCATCATTGTGTACCTAACAAACTACAGCCTAACCAAAATCAATAGGCTGCATTTTCTTATCAATAAATCTTATAATCTTTATTCAATTGCAAACCCGCGTGCGTGCGAGCATGCATGTGTGTTACGTATAAAAAATTTAGGGCACTTACTTCACGTTATACACAGGTCACTCAAAATTGCAGGGACAACCTTGCTAATCTAGGACCTCGTTTGTCTTAAAATGGAATGTTAGATTGCAAGCAAATGTGAAAACAAATTTACAAACTCTGTTGAAATAATTCTACATGCTTTTATTGTTATGTCTCAATCAACCGCCGACTCAACAATAGAGACACACGAAGGGTGGATGGTGTTGAGTATCGACGTCCATCGACCGACTCAGTCGGGAGTGTGCGATTCAGCTGGATAAAGCTCATGAACGACGACGACGTGAAAACCATGTTCTCAATCTTTGGTCAGTAAAGTACTAGAGGGACGATCAAGTTGGACTCTTCGTTGGTCAGATCTGTTAACAAATTCAGAAAAGTTTGATCCGGCCCAAGAACTACAAGAGATCAGGGCACTCCTGGATGCACCGCACGAAGACATTAATTTAGCTGATATGTGATGATGTGCTATGTTTTATTTAATTACGTGTTTTATGTTGTTTTTATTACGTGTTTTATGTTGTCGAATTATGTTTTATCTATGCTCAATTTTTTAAGATAACATTGTTATTGTGAATCCAAAAGGTCAAATGAAAAGTGTCATTTGTTCATTTATGCATAGTAAACAAAAGACTATTACTTTTCCTACCCTATGCTATTCTCGTGCGCCCTATTTTTTTTTACGAAAATGCCCATGAGGTTTTCGGATTTTAAAATCCGAAATGATTTTTCACTAATTCGGATTTTATAATCCGAAATATGCTTATGTATAATCAGCAATCAGAATCTCTCTCATTTCAGCAGTTTTGAATTTTGCTTTTAAAAAACAACCAAAAACAAAATAAAAAAAAAATGCTAAAAACCTGTCAAATAAAATCATAGAAATATAAAAATATCACCCAAAAATTCTAAAAATCAAATAAAACTAATGCACATTTTTTGGATTTTTCTGAGAATATGAAAAATTAAAAAACGATGAAAAATAGGTACAAACTATGGAATTTTAGATTTTGAGGGGTGGAGTCCAGTAAGAAGTTCCTTCTACGGGAGTCTTGATCCTTGATTTTTTTTTTCTTCTGATTTTCTAGGGAAGTTTCGGAGCAATATGATCAAGTAGACCGAAAACCAATTTTTTTTACTAAGAACATGTTATCCATATTACAAACAGACTCAAAATTTATGCTGATACAGTTCGGATTATATAATCCAAACTATTTTTCCCTTGTAAAAGGGTGTTTAGGGGCGGCTCGGATTCTATAATCCGAAAAAAAGCAAGGAACGTGCCCTTTTTTTATTTTTTTTAAGGTTTTGGGATTATAAAATCCGAATTTGGTGAAAAACTCAACTCGGATTCTAAAATCCGAGAATCACATGGACTTTTCGTAAAAAACATAGGGCGCGCGAGAAGGTGATAGGGTGAAAGAAGTAATAGTCTAAATATAATTCTTTCTTAGGCCCAAAAGCACATGTAGCTATGTTCAGGTCTTTGCATTTTATGTATCTTCAATGTTGTTATCGAAGTCTATTGTTAAGCTTTTTAATCTTAGACTATTACTTTTTCCACCCTATGAGGTACTCGCGCACCCTACAAAAATGACTAAAATACCATTTGGATTATATAATCCGAAATAATCTGAAATGCACTTCGAATTATATAGTCCGAACCTTGATGAGATTGTTGCCGAGGAGGATGGAGATCAGGGGTACTTAGAGCTATCTGGAAGGTTAAGCCGTATCAGAGATCATGTATATGCTGTGATGTCCAGTGGTGTGATTGCGTAAGGGTCTTCTGAATGGGTTCATTTGGAAGAAGTCTTGAGAGAGGTTCATGGAGGACGAGTTTACCGCCGGAGGCTTATTGTTGAGGGTGACAGGGGCAGGGGAAGGGATTGATTTTATTTTATGGTGTTGTAACCAATGGATACTTTTTATTTTCATTTTAATGTTATGTTTGAACAATTGGTTTGTAACCTTTGGATAATTTGTATTTTTAATCTAATGTTTTAAATTTATGTTATGTTGTTAATTTATGTTTTTGATTAAATTTTAAGTTTGAACATCTGAACAATGCATGTTTATATCGTTTAGAACCGATTTAAAGTGCCTAATTCATGTGTCCGCCAAAACAGACCTTGTTTGTCTGTGTGCTGATACACTTCGGATTGTGGGTGTTTTCGGTCCAGCTTGGATCGGTTTTTAGGCAAAAACTCATCCGATTCAAAGATAAAATTATATGCGGTTTTGTTCGGTTTTGGATGATTAATTTAAAAAAAACGATCCGATCCGATCCAAATTAATGCGGTTCAATTTGGATCGATTTTCGGATGTCCAAATTACACATTGTAACATTTTTTTATTAATAATAATCTTATAAAAATATGATAAAATAATAGGTTCGATACAAAATATAACATATGATTTATAAAAAATTAATAGTACGGAATAACAATGATTGATTATTTTGAAACATATGAAATATAAACAAAATTGATTAAATTAAACTCATACGTAGTATTAAAAGAATTAATAAGAAAAAATAATAACTTAATATATTATATTATACTTATAACAATGGAAATATGTATTTGTATGCAGTTCAGTTTGGTTTGGAAAAATCAATCCAAAATTTGATCCAATCCGAGCGGTTTTCACAAAATGTCATCCAAACACATCCAATAATATTCGATTTTATGCGGTTTTCGATTTTTTTGGATCGGTTTGCAGTTTTCATTTGAATCGGTTTGGATTTAAACACCCATGCTTCAGATTATATAATCCGAAACACCCTATTTTCCCTCCAACTGTTGACTTTCCATGGGGTGTGGTTGACACGTTTTGGATTTTAAAATCCAAACTGGCTTAAATGTTTTCGTATATAATTTGAACCTATCTTATGCATTTCAACTTCAAGATGCTTCAGGGTGCTCCAGGTTACAAAAGGGTCATGAAAATCCGGATTATATAATCCAAGAATTCTGCTCTTTACTCAAACGGTTTTGCTCATTCCCAAAGTAAATGTCCATATTGTCCCTGCGTGAGTTAACTCACGCTAGTGTTAATCTTTACGTGAGTTAACTCACGCCGCATGAGTTAACTCACGCTGGTTTTCTTTTTCACTGGTCCAAATTCAATAAAAGCCTACTACTCTCTTTTTTCACGTCATTACCTCTCTCTCAATTAATCAAACAAAAGGGGAAAAAAACCATTGTTGTTGTTAATCTCTCTCTTCTTATTTTGTGGATAATTTTTTGAATTAATGTGTGAGATGCTATGATTTCTATTCAATTAAAGTCCTTAAAATATAGCAGGTGTCTTCAAAGATTTGTGTTCAATATTTGCC
>Ga0315913_1000575_pt1 | contig 34211 bp, 15 predicted proteins | sample MpolsnodulesMG_FD_207736 | JGI IMG/M metagenome (GOLD analysis project Ga0315913, IMG submission 207736) | Medicago polymorpha root nodule microbial communities from Los Angeles, California, United States - small nodules | ecosystem: Host-associated > Plants > Roots > Nodule | place: USA...
GTAAAATTCGTGCCTTCCTCATATACATTAAAATAACATTATTTGTGTGTTTGAGTGAATTGAACAATTTAGCTCTCATATTTTAAATTTTTACTGTGATTTTTTTTTTATGTCAATTTAACAATTTAGCTCTCGTGTTATATTAGACAAAATAAATTCATGTTTTTGTTGATGCACCCGTACCTTTGATTGATTTCTTTTACCTCATACCTCATAGTTGCAATTATGCATCCTAGATTTTGGAATATTATCATTACAGAGAGCAAACCCTATTGTCATTGGCTGTCCAAAAGGCTTCTGAATCATCAAATACGGCTAATTGGAACAAGATTATGAATTGACTATTAAAGTTTTTTTCTAGAAATAATGAAGTCAATGGATTATCAGAGAGCATTTAGGAAATTTCACATATTGGTTTTGCTTCAAACTTGGGTGTCTTTGCTGTGGCCGAAGTGGAAGTAGGAAATCTTTATACTAAGAATTGAGAGTTTTTCTAAATACACTATTTCAAGAATATTCTTCTCTAAGAGCATCCACATCATCAAAGTCATTTCTAAGCATGTCCACACTTTCATGACAATTGTTCCAAAAAGTTGATACCCTACTCTAATCATTTGTCAGTTGCTCATATATATTATTAAAAAAAGAGAAAAATTATATAAACCTAGGAAGACAAAAAAACTGACCCAACCAATCCAAGTGGATCCACCCTGGCGGATTATACATCAAAAAAAGATCAACAAAGTGGATTCAACCTTAATTAATTCTAACAAACGAATACCATTAACGATGGACGTTTGTGATGACCAAGCGGATCTATAATTTGGCAAATTTATCGATCGCAACACAAAATCAGATCACATACCATCAACTCACTGGAACAACGGCAACAAGCATTAACGACTCTTTCGAGTCCACACAGTCTCATGTCAATCAAGGATTAATGGGATACAAAACACAAACATATTCTTAAGAGTGAGGAGTAGATTCGACCGCCAACACGGTAATTAACAAATATACATGAACCAACTGTTTACTGCTATGATCAACATCAAATTATCAGTCATTTATGGCCCAACACAGTACCACAACCACCTCCAAACAAAGGGAGGAGACGACGGATTTGAATGACCCACTATAACCAATCCACACGGTGGCGAAAAAGGTCCAAAACTGTGGCCAAATAGAGGATAAAGAACGGACCCTTTCGGGTTTCAACCAAAACAACGCAGGGTCTGCCATTGAGAAGCCAACACACATAACCAAACAAGATCGCCAATGACAACCAACTTTTTGCGAACACCAACAACTCAACAACTATCACCCGTAGCAGATGTGGCACTGGTTGAATCGGAAACCAACGATGTAGATTGCCGTGAGAATCGAAAAAAGGGTGGTGCGGAGGGACGGCACCACTCATCGCACCACGTTGCATGCTGGTACATCGTGAATGATGAAGGTTTAGAAGAAGAAGAAAAAAAGGTGAGGCGGCGGAAGATTTCTAAAGAGAGGGCAGAGCCATAATGGTAAATTATAACAGAGGTAATCATACCTCTTATTATTTAGATATATTTTTAAGAATATAGTAATTATTTATAGTATTTTTATATTTTAAGCATAGTTGTACTTTTTTCCCACTATTTTATCACTCTCACAAAAATAACTATATCTTTATAAAATTTAACTTTTTTTGTCCCAATAAACGGTGATTTATATATCTAAAAAAGTAAAAAAATAAAATAATATCTAAAAAAACTTATTTATATGTAAACCTCATTAAAAAAATTTAAATAAAAGGGGAAATTACATTGACCTCCCTTGAGGTTTAGCTAAACAACACAAACACCCCCTCTATTTTGTCAAAAAACACCTACCTCCCCTCAAGTTAACACTGTTAAAGGACAATTAGTGAGAAAATAGATTTATACACTTTTGACTCTTAAATTCTTAGACTTGTGCCCTAGCTTTTTGCATTTTTTCCATGAATTCCTTGAACTGGCATTCTTTAATTTACCTCTGAATTTCTCAGGTCTCTCTTTGTTAAGTTTTCTTTTCATGTTAATCGGTATTTTTTTCACTTTTGTATACTGTGTTAACAAGTTTCTTTTCTTGTTAATCAGAATTTCCGTGATTACTTTGGGCGAACCTTCATAATTCCATTGCTATTTTTTTTACTAGCATTAGATAGGTGCTGCCATGTTTGAAAACTGTCAATTGTTCTTCTGTCATGTGCTTACATCAAGATAGCAACTAATTGGTTAAAATTGCATCCCAAAAATTCCAACAGATGCCAATTCCATATTGACAATCTATTTTCCTCTCAAAAAATAAATTGAAATACAGAAACACAAAAGGTAGAAAAAAAAGAGAATTTAGTATGTGGAGTAATAAAGAAAACAATCAACACTAATTATTTAAAAAAAGGAGCCTAATAGTGGTAGTATACAAGAGAGGTGTTTTTCACACTAAAAATTAAGTAGGAGAGGTTTGCGTTTGATTATAAAATAGAGGGGGTGTGACTGACATTTTAACCAACTTCAAGGGAGGTAAGTGCACATAAATAAATCTAAAGTGCCTTTACGGCAAACTGTGACTGACAACATTCTCGTCCTCAAGTTACCTGTTCTCACTTCAATGTTGGAGGTTGTTTTTATTGCGATGGTTTCTTTTTTTTTTTAAAGGTTTAAGAGTAACAGGCCTATATTTTCTGCCAACAATTTGAACTTTGTTAGATTTTTGCAATGAACATATCTTGTTTTCTGCTAATTACCTTCTCATGACTTCTTGGTTGCGGATTGATTGCCCGTTTTTTTTGTTATTTTGTCTGTCTAAATTTATGGTTATAAATACTTCTGTTTTGATTATCTAGTTTAATCCATCATAATGTTTTTCAGTCTCATAAACCATTTAAAATTTGAATGTGATTACATTTTTCAATTTACTCAGCAAAACAAAATGTCTATTCTGGAATGTGACTGGATTGAAATTATTTTTACATATAATTCTAAAATTTGTATATAATACTATGGCTTTCTTATGTGTTATCTATTGATTGGATCTGAATTGATGTTCTTCAATGGAGTTTGTGGCATGAAGAGTTAAATGCAGTTAGTTTGGCTGAGTCAGTGAGAAAGCAATTTATGGTTTCTTTCAAAGAGCTGGATGTATATATATTAAAGTCTGTGTTTCAAAAATTAACAAATGAATTGATACTGTGTATTTATTTTTCAAATAAATGTAATTGGGAACACATTTTCAGTTATTCAATACTCGTTGTAACAATTTCCTCTTTTTTTCCTAGCAGATTTATCTCTATCTTTTGAAGGATCTAAACAGTATGTTTACTTTGATAGTGAACAAACAAAACTTAATGTGTGCAGTTACTCAAGTATCTAGTCACTACTGGCATATTAGTCTGATCATATGCAAAATGAGAACAAAAGTTTATTAATATATAATGCAAGGGCAAAACAGATTTTTTTTTATTTTTTATTTAAGAATCTTTAATGTCGAAGGGCCTTAACAAAAGTTTGGCATGACTTTTTATTAACTTACCTTCTCCTTAACCGTAAAAGTTGGGCCAAACACATTTTTGTAAAAGCTCTAGAAATATCAAGGGTCTGTTTGAATTAGCTTATTTTAGAGCTTATATAAAACAGCTTATACAAATAAATAAATTTTTATGTACTATTTATAAGTTTTTAAGGTAGTTTATGAAAAACTCGTTCATGAAGATACAATTTTTGTTAGTGAGAGTTTATAAATTAAAATAAAAGCTTATTTATTTACATAAGCTATTTTTCATAAGCTCAAAATAAGCTCAAACCAAACGGGGCCTAAGTAGCTTAATTCTAATGAATAAAACTAAGGAGTAAGGACTTTCTCCAAAAGTTAATTCTAGCAGCTTTTTTCACTTATGCGGAGCTTATATCCTTACAAGCCATCTTCGAATCCCGCTTCTAACAAAACTATGGATTTTATTTTCTCTTTTTATTGGCAAGTGGCAACCGCAAACATTTATTGAACGAGGTTTTTATGAACTGAGTGATTGAATAATAATATATAAAATACTCTTTTTTCACCTAAAAAAACTACTCATTTTTGTACCTTTATGTATAATAATGCAATAGTATTTTATTTTAGAGAATAATGCTGTAGTATTAGATAAATAAAATATTCAACTTGACTGGGGATATATACATATTTGTACTATTTGTCCAAAAATAAAAACACATTTGATTTAATTTCTTAGACTCTTTATTTATTGAAATTTCTTTTTACGTTGTAGCCAACACAACAGTTTAAGTTTTTTTCTTTTACAATTCAGTCGAACAGTAGTTTAAATGATAAATATTCTTGCTTATATATTTTATAATATTGATTATTCATCTTTAAATAATTTAATTCTCTTAATGTATTCTTTTACATGATTTGATATTTATATCATAAAAATTTTCCTTTTAAAAATTTAATTTATTCAATTTGAAGCTAATATATTTTTAATTCTTTATATTTATTAATTGAAAAATATGATTTTTTGTAAAATTAATTTGTTAGAATTTTCCTTCAAAAAATATATTTTAAGCTAGTTAAAAAATAATAGTTACCAAACAACTTTTAACTTTATATATAAAGCTCTTCTTTCATGCTTAAAGTTTAAAGTAGCTTTTAAAGTAGAAAAAAGTTAGGCCAAACGGTAAGAGTGGTTCATATTGCAAAAAATTATGTTGGACGGAAGAATGTCATAATGGATTTTGATGTTGGTTTCCGTAGGTTTAGTATTATGGCTTTTTCAGTGAATGAGTGATTTTTGGGTAGCCATGATGAATAAACTTGTACTGATTTGATAATTGACCATTATTTATCACATTCTAAGTCAAATTGACGTGCTTTGTTTAAAAGGTGGCTAAAGAACTTTTGGTGTGAGTAGAAGTGAGGAATGAGAGCTTTATTTACAGGTGAGGAACCACAGATGAGTTTTAGATCCAACAATTAAGATCATTTGATCATTACAAAATTAATGGTTTGACTCCACCTCATAAATGAACAATAATTGAGAAAGTTAACATAATATTTTTTCTTAATTCACACTATAACACTCAATGTGTTCCAACAATTCCCCATTTGAATTTAAAAAATGATTCAGAGGTTACTATTAAGATTGCATAAGCAATGGTGTCTTGCAACTTGAATCTTTCTGTTATAAGATTCTGCATAAGCAAATGTGTCTAACGACTTGAACTTTTGCATAGTGAATAAGATTCGGCTTTTATTAGAGTGACTCATAGTCTTGAACTTTATCTTTGACATCAGACCACACACAATCTTTTCTTAAGTGTATTCTCAAAAGGCTTGTGCATTAAGGGCCCTGCATGTCAATCCTGGTTTAGTGAATGCTCTAGGAATTTTGCATAGAATTTCATAGGAAGCGGCCCCCACTTCCACATCCACAAGGGTGAGTTTATCAAGAGTATTCCTGTAACTAGGTACTCCACTCCACATAGAGTAATGATTTCATTAAGAGTTTCTATTATCTCAACCTCTTATCGCTTCAGGAATCATGCAAGCCTCTTGTGATTTATAGCATGTTGAACCTATTTCTTGGAATCTCCAGTCATTTAGGTCAGGTTACCATCATGAGTGATTCCATAGGCAGTAGTCCATCTGAATCGATGTGTTATGGACTTTCTCTCTAGCTAATCCTTTCGTCAAATGATCGGCTTAATTTTCATCAGTGTGTTCATTACCCACTTTTACAGCCCATGTGGAGAGTAACTCTAATAGTTATGTTCTTATGACGTATTTGTCATCTCTTACCGTTATAGTAACGGTTCTCAATTTTTGCAATAACTACGGTACTATCGCTATGGATCAACACAACTTGTAATAGTTTTTCCACAAGGGAATCTCGTCTAGCAAGCATGTTTACCAACTTGCTTCTTCACTAGCTGTTACTAGTGCTATCTTCTCATACTCCGAAATAGATTAAGCTAATGTTTTTTGTTTCTTAGATTTTCTAAGAAACAACTCCTCCAGCGATATTAAATATATGTACACTGGTCGCTTTGGAATCATTTGATAAGGTGCTTTGCATCTGGGTATCTTTCCAGGACAACATAAATGTTTGATAACATAATCCAAGGTTCATGGTTTTATTTGGGAGTCTCAAGACCCTATCAATAGCTTGTCAATGCTCATTACTAAGTCTATTGACAAACCTCCACAGTTGTCTCACAACATATGCTGTGTCAGGTCTAGTGCAATTAGTGGCATACCTGAGGTTGCTAATGATGCTTGCATATTCAGACTATCTCACATTTTCACCGGTGTTCTTAAATAGTTTTTCACCTGGATCATATAATGTGCAAGAATAAACATAAACTAAACATAAATAATCAAATCAATGAATAAAAAGAATAAACATAAATGGGAGACAAAAATTCAAGTAGGTTTGCCGCCAAATTGATCATATTTCCCTGAGATCTTCTCAACATAGTGATATCATCACAAACCAAACCTCCCAAAACCAATTCTACACAAAGCAAATCCCTTAAACCTCTATACAAACCTAACCCGCCAAGAACATTTATACTTTGGGTTCCAATTGCAATCACAACAAACCCAAGCACATAATAACTTTACGACAGCATATAATTTTAATTTTCTCAGCCCATCCTTGAATGCTTCGTGGAGCACACCTGAACAAGAATTTCTATGTAAGATATGGCACTAATTAAGATGGTGAAGTTGATATATCATTTTTATCAATCATTTAATTGGTTAATTAAAGGAAGTAGTTTTTTTGTGCAATCATATTTTGAAAATGTACAATCGGAAGGTCCGCGATATCTCACCCGCAACATTTTTTCTTACCTTGGTGTACTTCAGCTTTTAATTTTAAAATAATGATATTATTTTAAATTTAGGTGGGTTATAATAGACAATGTTTTTAAAAAAATAGTTCCAAGTTAGCGTTGTGGAGGGGGGATTTTGAAACTTGGACGACAAAAAGTGTGTTATAATCTATTATATATATATATATATATATATATATATATATATATATATAAAATTTACTATAACACTTTATTAATTATAGTTAGTAGAGTAATTAGATAACTGAAATACGATAAATAAATATATGTCGGTAAAAAAGAATAATAAATATTGTATTGATATTATAAAAGAGACAAGTAATTCAAATCAAATCTATACTATACATAAAGAAAATTACCCCTTTCAACATTTTTGGATTGAATTTTTCTTTCCAAAAATATTCTCAAGAATAATAACTACTGGTTCGTGTAAGACCATAGAAAATATTAATTTAATTGTAAGACAGATGAGTGCTGGTGAAAGCTATATTTCTTATTGATAAGCCTGACGAATTTCAATGGGATGGCAATAGAATAAATAAGATCATTGAATAAATCAATCAAATGTAAAATTATATTTATAATAACAATTTTTCTATGCAAACATGGTCTGCATACACCACCAAATTGATTAAACTAATTAATTATGCTACGTTACATAACCATAGGCTGATTAACAAAAAATAATGGCACATCTTTCCTTTGACTTTTGAAGCTTATTTTGCTTTGGCACTGTTCAAAGTTAATATACCCAAAGGAAGAAAAGAAAGAAAAAAAAACGCTATACTACAATAATATACAGCACACTTGCAAGGAAGCAGCTAGCAATATGAGATAAGAATTGAATGGCAGAAACTGCAGTATTGTTTGCCCTCGGAGAATTGTTTCAATTCCTAAAAAAAGAAACAAATCTTCTGAGAGGTGTACACACAGATTTTATAGACATCAAAGATGAACTTGAAAGCATTCAAGTCTTCCTCAAAGATGCAGACAGAAAGGCTGCAGATGAAGCAGACACCAATGATGGAATAAGAACTTGGGTGAAGCATATGAGAGAAGCATCATTTCGCATTGAAGACGTTATTGATGAATACCTTCGGCTGATCCATAGGGCCAACCCTCCTGGATGCGGATCATTAGTCTGCAAGATTGTAAGCCTGATCAAAAATTTGATTCCTCGTCATCAGATAGCATCTGAGATTCAGGACATTAAGCTGTCAATTCGTGGAATAAAGGAAAGAAGTGAAAGGTATAACTTTCAAATTTTACAAGAACCAGGATCATCAAGTGTGAGTAGCAGCACAAGAGAAACAGAAAATGGTAGATGGCGTGATCCTCGATTATCTGCCCTTTTTATTGAAGAAACAGAAGTTGTAGGATTCGAAGGCCCAAGAGAGGAATTATTTGGTTGGTTATTGGAGAGTGCAGCTGAGCGCACTGTGATTTCAGTGGTAGGAATGGGAGGTATAGGGAAAACCACTCTTGCCAAGCTAATTTTTGACAGCCAAAAGGTAACAACACAATTTGATTGTCGTGCTTGCATCGCAGTTTCTCAATCATACACTGTGAGAGGGTTACTCATAAACATGATGGAGCAATTTTGTCGGGAAACTGAAGACCCTCTTCCGCAAATGTTACACAAAATGGATGACAAGTCATTGATTATAGAAGTGAGGCAATACCTGCAACATAAGAGGTATTTGATATTCTTTGATGATGTATGGCAAGAAGATTTTTCTGACCAGATTGAATTTGCCATGCCTAATAACAATAAAGGTAGTAGGATTATAATCACCACTAGAATGATGCATGTTGCCGAATTTTTCAAGAAATCCTTTATAGTTCATGTTCACAAACTGCAACTCTTGCCTCCAAACAAAGCATGGGAACTCTTCTGCAAAAAAGTATTTAGATTTGAACCTGGTGGGCATTGTCCACCTGCGCTTGAGGCTGTATCAAAAGAAATTGTGAAAAAATGCAAGCAGCTACCTCTAGCAATTGTAGCCATTGGTGGTCTACTTTCAACAAAATCTAAAACAATGATTGAATGGCAAAAGGTGATTCAAAATTTGAGCCTAGAGTTGGAACGTAATGCCCATTTAACGAGTCTAACAAAGATTTTGTCACTTAGTTATGATGGCCTGCCTTACTACTTGAAACCATGCATTTTGTATTTTGGTATATATCCAGAGGACTATTCTATTAATCATAAGAGATTAACTCGTCAATGGATAGCTGAAGGGTTTGTTAAGTATGATGAGAGACAAACTCCTGAGCAAGTTGCAGATGAGTACTTGTCTGAATTGATTCACAGAAGTCTGGTTCAGGTCTCGAACGTTGGCTTTGAGGGGAAAGTTCAAACATGTCAAGTCCATGATTTATTGCGGGAAGTGATCATTAGAAAAATGAAGGATTTAACTTTCTGTCATTGTGTGCATGAAAATAGTGAATCAATTGTGGTTGGAAAAACTAGACGCCTATCTATAGCCACTAGTCCCAACAATGTGTTGAAGAGCACCGACAATTCACATTTTCGTGCTATTCACGTTTTTGAAAAAGGTGGATCATTGGAGCATTTCATGGGTAAACTGTGCTCACAGTCTAGGATTTTGAAGGTACTTGACATTCAAGGTACATCGTTGAATCATATTCCCAAAAATTTGGGGAATCTTTTTCACTTGAGGTACATAAACCTAAGGAAAACAAAAGTAGAGGCTCTTCCTAAATCTGTTGGAGAGCTACAAAACTTAGAGACATTGGATTTAAGAGAAACCCTTGTGCATGAGTTGCCAAGTGAAATAAACAAGCTGACAAGGTTACGACATCTACTTGCTTTCCATCGTAACTATGAAGATAATTATTCTATTTTGGGCTTTACAACTGGTGTGCTGATGGAAAAAGGTATTAAAAACTTGACGTCCCTGCAAAATATTTGTTATGTCGAGGTAGATCATGGGGGAGTAGATCTCATTGAAGAGATGAAAATGCTAAGGCAGTTAAGGAAGTTAGGTTTAAGGCATGTAAGAAGAGAACACGGGCATGCCTTAAGTGAGGCAATTGTAGAGATGCAACACCTTGAATCACTTAATATCACTGCAATAGCAGAGGATGAAATTATTGACTTGAACTTTGTGTCATCCCCACCCAAACTTCAGCGACTTCATTTGAAAGCCAGATTAGAGAGGTTACCTGATTGGATTCCAAAACTCGAGTATCTTGTTAAGATAAGGCTAGGTTTATCCAAGCTGAAAGATGACCCAATGCAATCACTGAAAAACTTGCCAAATCTGTTGAAGCTCTCTTTGTGGGACAATGCTTATGATGGTGAAGTTTTGCATTTTCAAATTGGAGGATTTCAGAAACTCACGACACTGAATCTTAGTCGCTTGAATAGAGTAAATTCCATTGTTATAGACCATGCAAGTATGCTTTCTCTTGAACATCTTATACTGGAAAAAATTCCCCAATTGAAGAAGGTACCCTCTGGCATCAAGCCCATGCATAACCTCAAAGATATTTACATCACTGATATGCCAGCTGAATTTGCTAAGAGCATTGATCCAGACGAAGGACAATACTACTGGATTATCAAGAATGTACCTCTTGTATTCATTCGCCACTGGATTGGTCCAAACCTACGTGATTATGAGATTCACACTATTCACTCATACTCAGGGGAGTCACAAAAAAATTGACAATGCCTTGCTGTGTAATAAACTTCAAAATATTAAGGTACCTTTCCTCCGATCACAGAAAGCTTCTCTAATTTAACTTTACAATTTCTGACATTTTACTATTCTTTGTCTTGTATTATACAGTTTCTTCTACCTTGTCTATCTTTATTAATTTCACATTGCATCCATCGTCACATATATGGAAAAGTATATATTTTGCACCATAAATAAGGGGTGAGAGAGGCCATCCCAATTTTAGTTTATTTGATAGCGGCCATCCCAATTTTTGAAAAGTATATATTCGCCGTTTCAAAAAAATAATGACTTATATATTTTAGTTTTTTTATAGCGGCCATCCCAATTTTTTTTGCCTGGCCGTCACTGGGTGAGAGGTGGAGAGATAATTAAAGATATAGGTCTATCTATCAAACAAATATACACATATAGGTCTACATGAACTAGAGCCTATGTGTATCCAAACAAAATCTCAAAGAGAATGACAAAAGAAAACAACTATATCAATTTCTAATTGTAGATTAGATAAAGAGATAGTCTAAATTGGACTACAAAATTTGTTCTTGGTGTATTACTCAGAACAGATATTTCAAATGTTTCAACCAACTACAGAGTGCATACATAGTAAATACTAAAACAGGAGCGATGCAAATGGAAACTGGTCGCAAGAGAGAACTTTATATCTTTAACTAATTCTAAACTGCAGCTTTTGGCTTTATTTAAAGTTTTCTTTCATTCTAAAATGTAATATGTATTGAACATTTTGCACGACAAATTCTAATATGTAGTGAAAACTTTCAAGAATGAAGTAGCTTATAGTGACGCTTCATTTTAAGTTTAATTAAGTTACAACTGTAGATATACGATACGAGATAACTGACTCAATTGTTTCTTGTGTCAATGTGGACAGAAATCCCGGAGTCTCCAAGTTACAGTTGAAAGATGATGTTCTTCATTCCATCCATAGTGCTTGAATTCAAAATAAAATATATCGTCTTTATCCTGCAATAACAAAGGAAAATGTGGATTCCATTCACCAAGTTACTTTGGCTTTTAATTTTATTTTTGTTATCTGTGGTGTTGTATTATTTAGTTTTGGAATTTTTCATTCAAAACCTTGTAAATAAGACCTATATAAGGAGTAAGGACTCTGTTCAGGTACATCATTTTGATATTTCTTTCCTATTTTTGCCATTTGTGGCGGTTAAGATTAGTGGGAGCTTTTTATACGATCCTTGTAATAATTGAAACATCTTCATTTGAATGAATATTTTTATTTGTTAACCAAGAATGATGCTACTATCATTATCTAACTGTAAATCTAGATGCCTAGCTAGTTGATTTCAAGTTTATCACAAGGACATGCATATGTTTCAGCCAGCTGGTTCCATCCATTCATCATTGTCTCAGTAATTTTGGAAACAGAGAAAAAAAAGCATTATGATCTGTAAACTGGCCCCCACGCCGGGCCTGTTTTCAGCTCTATGTGACTTAATAACCAGCTATCTATTTCTATTTTTTATTTGTAAGTCTGAGTTCTGCCTATCTCGCGACATGGGGAGAAGGCTCGCGATGCAATTCTGTGTTTTTCTATTCTTAGTCGCCAAGTTTTAAGAGTTGGATGAGTCTAATTAAAAGATAGCTCGAGTCTGGGGTCTCAAGAGATTAAAAAACGAAAAATAGAACAAAAGAAGGAACCTTTAAGCTCTATTTGGGAGTTTGGAGGGGAAGGACGGGAAAGACTTCAAAAAAATAGGAAGGAAGAAGTGGAAATAGTAGAGTTTTGGGACGGGAGGGTTTTGAGTGGTTTAGTTTCCTTCATAAAACAAAATTCCTCTAATTTGGGGGAAATAAATTTTTTTATTGCATATGGGTTTGATAAATTTTTCAAATCCATTCTAGCTGATACATTTTTTGTTATTCCTCTAGTTGATTTCTGCTTGCATATTTTATGTTTTTTAACAACTAGCTGATATCGTTGAATGTTAAATCATATGTTTGGTTACTTTTTTACAAATTCTTTGCTTTTCTTAGTGATTCTCATTTCTCAGATGGATTTTCAAGTGTTCGATTCCTCTATTTATTTTGGCATTATTCTATAACTTGTTTTGATGATTAATTCCAAGCATTACGTGAAGGTTGTGTTTAAGTTCAAGCTTTTGCATCTTTGACATGGACGATTTTTTTCTTGTGACATATCACTTTGCATTCCATTTTTAGTGCTTTTGTATCCATGAAAAACTTATTCATTTTGCTTTAATCCGAGGACATTGTTCATTATTACATTAGTTTCTAAAATCTATTGACTTGCTAACCGATTTTGAGGTTGTTGAATGGAAAGTTCTAAATAATTGTGAAGTGTTTGGTGTACATTAGCATAGCCAAGTTTGATAGAACTTGCGGGATGTTTTGTGTATGGCGACGTAGTTTGATTGAATTTGAGGTGTTGACTATGTTGTAGTTTTTTCACTGCTTTCAGGGTCGTACCATTATAACTTGTAATCTATCAAATAATGGTAGGTAGCACTAGAAGTCAAGCATGGACTTTCTCCACAGGAGTTGCATGTCTGGGAGTAAGTTTACCCTCGTTTCTGTCAATGCAATGGAGTTGCTTTGCTGTGCTGTTAACTTGTTATCCATGTATCTTAAATGATAAGTTTAATATATTAAAATCATAAGCCCATGATGCCTTCTCTTTTTTGGAAAATAGACTTAGTTTGAAGACTTTTGGTAGCTTATTATCTACTTTTATATGTTTTAGGGAGCTTTATTGTGGATGAGTTCTTTAGGGAGCTGTTATTACTCTGTTTATTTATTGTTTTCACTTGGCTGGTTTTCCCAAAGACGTAATCAATTGTGTTATTGGCTCTGGCTCAGGCTCAGAAATAGTTTGACAAAAGCTCATACTGCAGGAAACTGACCTTGCTCCAAGAACCTGTTACTAAGTTTCGTTGTAATGTTAGTTAATTGTTGCTTGATGTAAAATTGTATCGACAATGTCATCTTATATGATGTATTCACTTTTTTTTTTTAAATAAAGCTTTATTAATGAATTTAATGCATTTTGTAATGCTTGATGTTGATATATATGTTTAGCAAACAATTTTTTTATTTAAAAAGTAGGAAATAGTGACCGAAGTAGAGACTGATTTTATAAAGTTGGTCGCTACAACTGATCTCTATAGTGGCCGTTAATACCAATCTCATATATACAATCGTTAGTTAAGTCACCAAATTCAGTCACTATTTGGCGCTAACTTGGTCGCCAACATCTAGCCCATAAAGCCATGTTCAAGTAGTGACAAAAGCAACTGTAAAATCAGTCATTGTTTCAGTTCCTTCAAAAACAAATTTATTCCCTGTACACTAATAGTTCCACATAAACAAAATAGCTATAGTTCCTGCTTCAGCAACCATATTTTTGCAAACTACTTAAGACACTCAAATTCTCTCGTGGTCACTTCATTGCTTTTCTTATTGTGCTAACTGTGTGTAAATTATAAACACGTCACTATAGACAATTTTGAACGAATTGCAAGGTTATCTTCTAACCCTAGTACCTTGATGGGGTCATACATTCTTGCTGTTGGATAGAGATGAAGAGTGAAAAAGCATGCCACTATTACTCTAGGGAGATTTACGATTGTTTGCCAACACACGATGTGTCATGCTTTTACATCCGTCATTAGATGTTAACTTTTATATTGAAATAAAACAAAAATCCACTGTCATCCAAATATCTGTTCATACATGTAACTAAATTTGCAATAATGAAAATACCGAAACACACGGGAACCCCATGATATGCACATGAAGAGTTTTGCATGATTAACTTTAAGCCACCAATACATTGATCTTAACACAGTATCAGTTATTTTGAAGAAAAAAAGTAAATAAAAGGATGATGCAAGTCATACTGAAAACTTTAAATGTTGATCACTCCTATCATTGAATTTCTATTTGTTCATATTCAATAAATCATATTTTTTAAATATGACTATTCATTTGTCAAAAAATATAAAACTATGACCATTCACTCACTCATTGCATTAATACTCATCCTAGTCAAAACGCCTTAAAGCTTTGATTTTTTTAATCTTTCCTGGACTTCCCAAATGATTTCTGAGTTTCCAATAAAGGTGGCATAAAGATGTCATTGGTCTTGTCAGATTCATGGGAACTCATTGGCTTCTTCCCAACATCCAATTTCCTAGTTGCCCATGGGGCCGTGCCAACATTTTCTTTTGAATCGGATGCATCTAATGTTAGCAGAGACACCGCATCACGGGAGGCAGACCAGGAACAACCACAAGCAATGCATTTCAACTGAACAACAAGAGCAACATCCAAACCAAAGTCATAAAAAGTGTACGAGAATTTAAGATTGTAATTATCAGTAAAGCATTCAAGTGCAAACCATATATCGATCAACATGTCCTGCGCGGATTATATCCATTACGCCAACTTTTTTATTATTGCAAATTTTGCAGCGAGCATCTGTCATCTATTTCACCAACAGAAAAGCTAATATTCAGTAGATAATATTCACACAATTTAGCAAATAACATAAGATTGTTGGAATAGAGCAAAAAGTGACCTGCATGTGTCGTGGCTCATCAGGCTCATTCTTGGATATTTCATCGGCTGTCAAACCCTCCTGGAGTTCAAACATTCAGTAAATAACCACAGAATAACAATATCAATCTTTAAAAGTTTGCTAGAAAGAACTTGCTAATTAAAGCTATAACTATTTCATGCTATGCTTCAGTTAAAAACCAAACAACACATGAGGTTTTCAATTTCAATAACATCCTCTACTCTTTTTCTAAACACAATCAGTTTTCTAAAACATCACTCTGATAAATTTATTTAACCCTTAAATCATTTTAAGATGTAACCACTATTCATTTACTAAGTTTTGTACAATAAAATCGACCTTCAAAAAATCACTGAAAATAATAAACAAACATGGGAAAAGATTTACAAATAGAGTAGTTCATTTTCAATTAATTGCAGCACCATTTTATCGTCAATTGATTACACACGGCCAACAGATTATCGTACTGCTGATTTAACTGATGAATGAATCATCCATGAAGTATATTCCTTTGAAATGAGTAACAGAAGTATATTCCCATTGCTAAGTAACAGAAGTATATTCCTTTTTTTTTTACTACCATTTGAAATGAGTTAAAACAAATAAAATATGTTGAAAATTATAAGGGTTGGACCGATTGTGTTAACTGAACAAAATATTTACAAGAAGTTATCGAATTAGAAATTAATAGCATACAATTTAGATGAAAAAAAACATCATATGAGTAGAAAACTTCAAAATTGTAAATGCAAAAAAAGAAAAACAGCCGGAAAGATGACATTCATTAAATACCTTCAATTCCGTAGGTGTCATATTCAATATTATTGAAGGTTCTAGCTCTCCATTTAATAAACGGCATAACAGAAATGAATTGTTCTGTAAAATAAGGTGAGAAAAATAAATATAAGCAACCAATGACAACTTGCAATATTTTTCACTTAGTAAAAATAAGTTAACCAAGAACGATCTGCAAGGCCAGAAGAACTATCCCCTCAAAACCTTAATTCTATCCTAATATGACAACTTTGGATAACTTCGTAGATGATGCAGATGCTAAAAAAACAACACATTGTTTTAACTTATCGCTAAACTTAAAAACCTTATCCACCTTTAGTTGACCGCGTTATTCTGAATTCTAAAAGTTTACTTAAATTACCCCCATTCAAAGCTCAAAGACAACACTAAAAAACATTTACAATCCTTATGGAAAAAGTAACATCCAACCTTGAGATTAAATACCAACTGTCGTAGCTTTTGTTTGTACTTCTGATAGTCTGATGAAAACATATGGTATAAAGCTTTCTCTAGAGCAACTACAACTGGGAGCGCAACATCGGGCCAGACAAAAGACTTGGAGTTCTGTAGATTGAAAAAGGTACATGATGAATTCATTATAAGTTATAAACCTCAAGAAAAAGGGAAAACAATGAAAAGATTATGACAAAATAAATAAACCCACACAAGAGATCACAACCACAATTGGGTACTTCAAGAAGTACCTTCAAAACTTTATCTTTAGATTCATTTTCTATTCCAAAACTTTTGCTATTGCCTTCATTGTTGATAGCATCAAAACGGTCACCGCATTTGTCTGTTTTCATTTTTCTCTCATCGGCATCAAACAAGTATTGAACATTTTGAAGCAACATCGCCAAACCCTTGTCACGACCGGTATCTCCTGTTAATGCATTAAAATTCACTAATATGTGGTGATGCTCTGAGTCATTAGCTACACAACTCCCTAGTGTTATGGGTTTCGGAGAATGGAGACTATTTTGAGATGTTTCATCCTCCCTTGAAATATCAATAGGTGAAATACCATTCTTTATCTTTCTCATATCCATAATCAGATCTTCCTGATCAGCAGCAGGTTCATCGGTCTTGATGTCAGGTAGTTCTAACAAAGATTGATTTGTGATAGAATGTCATGATTTTCATCGAGTATTTTTCTGATATATATATACAACTACAAGGCTTAATATACAATAACTAATCATTCCACATATATGTGCCTAATATTAAAGCCATTTACACCTAAAATAATGGTACTGATACTAAATCAAAGATATATACAGCAGGTGGCCTAATGTGCTGTTATGACAGTTTAATGTCAAACAATGACAATATCTTCATGATGTTATTGGCAATTAATAGCAAGATATCAGTCTCCTAAGAAGTTCACCCAAACGTTGACGAGTTTTCAGGATAAGCTCATGGATTTCTTGTCGATTTTTGTCCTGATAGTCCTTATCAGTTAGTTTCTATAATTTCAATTCATTTTATCATACATCTTTTGCACAATAAACCCGGGATGTTGCTTACGATCTGGAAGTTGTTTGTGTATGGGAACAAAATGCACCATACATTTATGCATAACTGATTCTGCAGGAACTTCATCTTGGTGGAAACTATAAAACAACTCTCTGTTGTCAATTGATTGCCACCTACCACCTCCCTTTTTTTCTACTTCATCTGGACGGTAAAACCACTGCCCTGTGATCATCAAGCTTCCATTTATGGATTGTGTGATGTCCTAACAGAAAAACATATCTGGAAATCAAAATATAGAAAGGTGTACGAATAACTCTATATTTTGTAAAAGAAGAGAGAATAGCACCCTATATGTCCCCACACGTAAATGAGAAAAGATAAGAGGCTTACCAAACCCATATTTATAAGTTTATAATAACATATGCTGATCAATCTGCTTCAAAACATATAAACAGTGAAGTTAATCTAAAAAGTAATTATATTATCGTGCATTGTCAATGACAATGTTAATTTGCACAAATCATAACAAATGGAATAATCACTTCTATTACTTATGTACTTCTAGTGTATAATTTATTACTTATTCAGAGATGCATAACAAACAACACACACAGATGATCAATATAAATTCATTATCATAAATTCATATTATGTAAGCAGACATCAAGTGTAGTAGAATTTCAATGTTCCAAACCAACATGTCTTAAAAAAAACGGCATAGTTAACAAGGAATTGACCTTGATAATTGCGACATACGGATTTTGATATTTAATCTCAGGCAAAAGAAGCACAGGGTCTTCTTGCAGAAAGTGTAACACCAAGAATAGCAATAAGTTGTAGAATCACATCACACAAACACAAAAAAGTTTAAGAACTGAATTTGGCAAAGCCAAATAGTGATAACATGCAAAAAGCAATAGGAAAAAAGAGGAAGAAATGATTAATTAATAATAATATACGAGTGTGTATTGGTCTCCAAGGAAATCGAAGGACTGAAAATGCATTTTTATGTCTCTTCCTTTTCTAGAAGTTGCGGGTACTATTCATCTGTTCTTTGAATGTCAGTTAGAATTATAATCAATTTCTCATAATGAATGCATAGCCTACTATTCTTTCTTGTATATATTTGTACTGCCTTTCTGCAAAACAGAAAGTAGGAAGGCTTGACAGGTTTTATCGGTTTCGGTAATATGAACAATCTCGCTGGCTAAAAACTAGATGCAATTTGTAGCCATTTTTTTTTTAACTTGCAATGTAATAGATTGGATTCTTAGAAGTTTGTCTTTGGTTTGAAGAAATTGAGGTGAATTGGAAAATCTATGGTTAATTACAACTCTTTCAAATGTTCCTTCACTCCACTTTCTTTCTGTTACTTCTTCAACCCTCTTACGAGTCTTTTCCTTCTTTTGAACCTTGTGCCTCTCCAACTCCCGACTCCACTTTCTCTTTCTTTATTCTTCTCCATCTCATCGCTATGCTTAGACTTCTACTCCCTTCAATCCTCCCTCTTCTGCCTCCGATCCACACAGTTCCATCGCCCTCTCAGAACCGTACTGCTCTCCAACATCACCAATGAGCCTAAGAAGCTTTGCTGAAGTCGCAAATTCCAATCTCAGTTTCTCATCCTCTGCAGCGAATTGAATCTAACCGGAATCTTCATCCATGAAGAGCTTCGTTGCATGAGGGAGAGTGGAGATTATTTGAGGAACAAAGTAATGAAGGTTGCGAAAAGAGGAATAGTGTTTAAGGAAATGCTGAGTTGATTTTTCAACTTTACCCATTTTCCATATTGTGACTACTAGTGATCAAAATTGACAGATTGACAACTCAATTGAATTCTAGTTTATATAGTTCAAATTAATATTCTGGTGTTTTGAGGAAACTGCGGTGGCGGTTACTGATACCACGACGAGGTGTTGCTCGACTATGATCACGAACAGAGAAATCCTCTGCCAAAGCTTGTAAGCATTTTTATGTTCCTTCTATTGTCCTTGTTTTACTAGTATTTTTGAAGGCCTACATACACAAATAGTGCCTTTCTTAATTTCATTATAATACCTGGTGTTTGTATTAATTTTATGCAGATAAACAAACTAAAATGCATATGTGAGTGCTTGATAGCTTCAGAGGGTACTAGTTTGAAGTTTGAAGAAGCTTTTTGCATATTCCTTATTGGACTGGTATGTGAGTATTATTTGAACTCTAGTTATTGGTTTCCTCCAGCAATATTTGTTTCTGCGATTTTCCAATTTTCTGCGAGAAACCAATCATCAACACAGTTATGCACTAGTGTTGTCTTCAATCTAGCAATTTCTAAGTTTAAGGACTGCTCTCTCAGAACATAAAAAGGAATAATAATCTTTACAGCTTCAGGTAAAAGCACAGGCGCTAGGAAGAAAGACTTCAGCTAGCTTTGCATATCAGAAAATTTGTTTTATAATTATTTCAATGTCTAAACTGCACAATTGGTTCTAGTAGTTTCTCCTGTGAAGCCGGTTACACAAATGATTTCTCTACTATTCTGTTATAGGCTGTATCACAACTCTAGTTTCCTGTATTTGTACCTAAGAGCATTGAATTTAGAACAATTCAGATTATACCAGCTTTCTCATTTTCTCTTGGCACATTGCAGTCTATTTAGACTCTGCGCAATCACCTTCTGGCGGATATCAGGACTCATGTCCATCACATGATCACACACACAAATTATGGTGGTCTATCACCATTCAGTCCACCGGCACAGATAAGTATTTCCGTTTTATAGTAGCTTTTCGAACGTCACACTGTCCAATGTCTGAGTTGCACAGGCCTTGTCAAATGTCATGTTTCAAAGTTCATACTTCAAGGAACAATCACACAATTCTCAAGAAAAATGTATCCTTTTTTCTTTTAAAATAAAAATATAAAATGTATCCATTTTTACTTTTACGCGAGGTTATGTATCCCTTTCAGGCAAATTGGGATCAATGGTGAAGTTATGTAAACACAATCAAGTTTAGAGATCATTGATATGTTAGAGACAATAAGATGGCACAAAAAGGTCATTTATCATTCCAAGTCTTTTATTCCAGATTAATAGGAAATCAAACATTTGCTTGCTACCATTTCCTTAAACATTTATTAGAGACTGACGCAAGGAACAAGAGATTTAATAGCAGATACATTATATAACTACAGTTAAATTGTAATCCTTTCAATGATTATTATATTATTTTTACTACTACTACTATTTTTACTACCACTTTAAATGGTTCGAGTACAATTTAGTTTTTTTTAATATATATCATTATAATTAATAATTAAAGTTCAAAATTTTGTTGAAAAAAAATAAAAAATTAAACCCCCTGATCTAGGGTTCTGGCAACGTCACTCTCCTCACCTTACGAGTTTTTTTTGTAAAAGTTGAGATAGTTTCAACTCAAACTATAAATTCTAATTGTTGATACCCATATTAAATTTATATTAAAACAATAAGTTTCAAATCAGGAAATTAACTTACAAAGACTATTTCTTATAGAATAATAAAACTCATAATTCGTACAAATATGATACATTTTATTTAGCCAACTATATGAGAGTGAGACAAGGTGTATACTAAATTTATATTTACCCAAAAGAACTCTATATGGAAAGGAAAAAACATGATCTATAATAATGATGACAGTCATCTTTTTTCTTTTTTTTTTCCTTTTTGATGCCATGATTAAGTAATCAAACTCGGTATCCTATGGTTTACAACACTCATGCGATCTGCACATCGTTCACTTGGATGATTAAGATTTCGTATTTTGTTTCTTCCAATAACTTGTCTCCCAGAACTCGACTCGTTGAATCGAACCTTGCTTTCTTCTTATTTGTGCATGCAAAGATGGAGGATCATAAGGAGGAGGCATGGTGCATGGATTTGTGTTTGAAGGACCCTTGACCAATGATTCCATCATAAATTTCTTTTCTAATCCTTCTGCTTTACAAACCATTGATTCCACACAAAGTTCAACAGCTTTATCACTTATCGATGGTTTGTACCTAAAGAGTTTAGCATATGAATTTAGGAGATGAAACATATAGTCATACATATAATCCATCTTCAACTCTTCTTGAATGAAATTACTTGCTGCTTTTCCAATATCGTGTGCCTGATGAAGAAAAAAGACATAACATTGCTCTAAGCACACATATTTTAGTAAAATAGTATAGGTTATGCAATGATGTAAAAGATGGAAACATGCTAAGTGTGCTCTTGTTCACCAAGACCATCCTACTAGTATCTAAACATAACATGCTAAAAGTATGATAGAATTCAAACAGAGAGTCTGATTGATTGAATTAAGAAATTGATCTGATCTTCTTGTCTAAAATTGCATGCTTCCCTCATAGCAGCACAACGACAAGGATTGGACATGTACAGTGAGGCATAGGCCTGTGAGAGTTCAATTCCTCCCATAGAGTATGCATCTCTTTAAAGTACTCTAATACAGATTTTGAACCTTGTTTCAAGTTATTGATAGTAGATCGAAGTGTGGGAATACGTATCCTATCAGCTTTGGCAAAGCGTTCTTAGAGATCTAGCCAAGCATCAATGGCGGTTTCATGAAAAACTAATGTTTGAGCAATTTGCGGTGAAACAGAATTAATAATCCATGACTGAATGAGATGATTGCATCGTTCCCAAGCATTACGATTCAGATCATCTTCATCAGGAACTTCTATGGAACCATCAACAAATTTCAATTTGTTATTCGCGCCAAAAGCTCGAATCATGGAACGACTCCATGCGAGGTAATTGGATCCATCCAAGAGAGGTGTGACAAGAACAGAGTTCGGACCTTCACTTGGATTCACATAGAACACCGATTCAGTGTCAGGTTGTGCTTGGCGAGGCATGATGAAAACGAGACGAGACAAATATCAAGACAAGAAAATGCAGAGAAATTGCAAGGATTCAAGTAAGAATCAAAGAAATTGTAGAGAATTCGCGAAGAAATCAACGGCAGAAGGTTGAAGAAGATGAAGAAAAGTTGTTGTAACTAACTTTGTAACAAACTTTCTTCATGAAGATGAGAGAGAGAGAAAGGCTCTAGATACCAAGTTATGGAATGTGCAAAAATGAATATCTCTCATTTCTCATGGTAAAATCAGAATGTACAAGGAGTATATAGTATTACATTGCTCCTAATTAACATGCTAATCTTAGTTATTGACTAACTAAAACTGTTACTTGCGGAGCAAGTAATCTAATTAAATGAGCTCAACACAGTTACTTGCATATCAAGTAATTGTACTAACAGTTTCTACCTTATTCTCTAATAATGTTAACAGAGTCTATTCAAGATCTGGTTGAACCATCCATTGTCGGATTCAAATTGCTCGGATATCACTCTAGATGTCTGGTCCTAGACGTGAGTGAGTGTGTGTGCTAAGACTTCTGAATTTGACAAGATAAAACATAAACATGACTTCACAATAGTCTTGTAAAAGTTGATAATTCCAACTCAAATTATAAATTATAATTGTTGATAACCATCTAAAATTTATATTAAAACAATAAGTTTCAAATCAGGAAATTAACGTACAAAGACTATTTCTTATAGAATAAAAAAAACTCATAATTCGTACAAATATGATACATTTTATTTAGCCAACTATATGAGACAAGGTGTATACTAAATTTATATCTACCCAAAAGAACTCTATATGGAAAGGAAAAAACATAATCTATAATAATGATGACAGTCATCTTTTCTTCTTCTTTGATGCGATGATTAAGTAATCAAACTCGGTATCCTATGGTTTACAACACTCATACGATCTGCACATTGTTCACTTGTACAAGAACTCGGTGACAGAAATATACATTAAGATTTCGTATCTTGTTTCTTCCAATAACTTGTCTCCCAGAATTCGACACGTTGAATTGAACCTTGCTTTCTTCTTATTTGTGCATTCAACGATGGAGGATCATAAGGAGGAGGCATGGTGCATGGATTTGTGTTTGAAGGACCCTTGACCAATGATTCCATCATAAATTTCTTTTCTAGTCCTTCTGCTTTACAAACCATTGATTCCACACATAGTTCAACAGCTTTATCACTTATAGATGGTTTGTACCTAAAGAGTTTAGCATATGAATTTAGGAGATGAAACATATAGTCATACACATAATCCATCTTCAACTCTTCTTGAATGAAATTACTTGCTGCTTTTCCAATATCGTGTGCCTGATGAAGAACAAAAATATATAACAATGAAACAAAATAAAGATATATATATTTCTCTCCTCCATTATGGTTAGATTAGCAATTCTTGTTTGCAATTTTCCCTAAGCACATATATTATAGTAAAATAATATGTGTTATGCAATGATATAAAAGATGGAAACATGCTAAGCTTGTTCTTGTTCTCCAAGACCATCCTATTAGTATCTAAACATGCTAAAGGTACGATAGAATTCAAACAGAGGGTCTGATTGATTGAATTAAGAAAATATTTTTTATTTTTGTTTCAAATTTTTATATTTAATTACAAATTTTCCTCATTCTTTTCACTCTGATTTCTAATTTTAAATGATTGTATAGAAAATATGAAAACAAAACACAATGGGAACATGAGACAATTTTGAAATAAATGAAAGCTAAAATGTTTTCTCAAACTAAAAAGACTAAGGTGCTTATAACCTATGAAGCAATGTCGCAGACACCAGACAAGGTACGTCAAAACCGAATTTTTTTAAAAGAGTAAATTAATTTAATGTAATCACATGGTTTAGTGTTAGTGTGAGACAAAGACACACTTTCCATTATAAGTGTACATATCTTATAATCATCATGTTATTGACCAAATATTGGGATAAAATATGATCCTCTTGAATGGGGAAAAACATATTATTTATCATTTAAAAAACATATCTTCCGAGTGAGTTTTCGAAACATATCTTGGCACTAGGGAGAACTAAACCTGAGACTAAGGAGGAGCACACTCCAATGTCACAAGCCAACACTACCAAACCAAGTGGGTTGATTTGCAAATTATACTCAAAAAATGTGTTTTCCCACTTTTAGAGAACTATATCATGTTATTGAGACACGAGATTCAAAATTAATTACCAGCAAAGATTTAGGCTAAGTGAATAAAAAAAAAAAGATTAATTACCTTTGTCTTGTGACTATTGCCCCAATCCACAGCAAACTTAATGGACTTGCACTTATCATCTTCCTTAATGGGCCAATAATGATGCACTGGAATTAACCCTCTTGTGAAGAAATCATAGTAATGAGGTTTCACAAGTAAAGTGGGAGAATCACATGCTAGGATGTACTTTTCACTCACGGACCAAGCTGAACCTTCAATGTAAACCTTATATCTACACACAATATATCATGACTGAATTAATACATTGATCTTTTGATAGCTATACATATCAAATAATTAATGAAAAAATTCTTACTATGAAATATTGTAACTTCAAGATTTCAAACGTAGGACATACCTATGAGTGCATTGACCTGCCAAGTCTGATTTCTTGTACCCTTGTTGTGACTCTCGTCCCCAATCCTGAAACAAAACTTTCATTTGTTAATTTGGGCAATTTTCATTATTATTTTATCATACCAAATACCTTTGAAAAAAAATATATTATACAAAAATAAAAGGGTTAAATAAGTTTTTTGTCGCTATAATATAACAAATTTTGATTTTAATCCATAAAAAAAACGAGGTGTTTTCATCCTCACAATTTTTTTTTGTTTTTGGTCCTTAACAAATATAATTTTGACGTGTTCTTGACATTTGTTTAACATAATAATACGAACATACAAAAGTTGAACATAATAAATGAACATAACATGAACATATTTTGAACATAAAAAACTCATAATCTTGACATTCATATTAACATAAATTGACCATTAGAGAGAAAAACAAAATAATAAATGTGATTCTTATTTAACCGAAATAAAAATTAGATTAGGAGAGAAAAACTTCATATAAGGAAGATTGATACATACCTGCTCATATAAACGAGCATTCCATTCTTGTTTATCAGAAACATTACATTTCATGAGATCTTGTCTTGTTTCAGCAACACTTGGATTCCCTTTCCAATAAGCATAAGGTTCTCTTTTCATCCATGGAATCCTTTTGTTGCCCTCATTCAGTTCTCCCAACAGAATTTCCCATGGCTTTACGTTGGTTTCAGGCCTATATCATCAATTAAAGCACAACATGTCATAAAACTATAATGTTTGCTTAAATCTTATTGTCACAAAAAAAAAACAATCAATCTCTATTTGGCACAATATAAACATCATTTTAGACTAAAAAATCTTTTAAAAATAATGGGTTTTATGTTTACGTATATAGGACCTCATTGATTTATAAAAGCTTCGGAAACCTCCCAAAACTAAACTTGTTTATAAGTGCATACAAGACAAGAGTGTAACTAATAATAAATTTAAATTTAGTAAGTTAAATAAAAATCTTATTGTAGGTTACCATGATATTGATACGAACTTAATTTTTTCTATATGCAGAAGCATAAACCGGACCCCTGATCACAAGTTTAAGGGGTCCAAATCCCTTACTAATTGGACCAATCTATCATTGGTATCTTAATAATAATACATTAAAACCTACAAGCTTTAATTTAGAGAAATCTTAAGTGTGATGAATAATAATTTGGTTTTAAAAAGGGAAATTATATCATATTTGTCAAACAACTTACACAAGTTTAATCAAAATAAGTCATATTTTACTAATTACAAAAACTACATATCCTATGTTTGGTTAATCGTTTGTGTTTTTTTCTTGAGGCCTAATGCAAAATCCACCATGACATTTTGAAGCTACTATTTGAAGATGCATGACAAGTGTGCGGTCAAGCTGTGTAATTGACATCTTCCAAACACATGCTAAGATTCTTTATAGTCGTCCATCAAATCTCAGACTATTGAATCAAGATATAGGTTAATCCGATAGTCGAAAATTGACAAGACGACCTTAGAGAAATAGGATACAAAAATTTGTGAAATAAGTTTTGGTGACTTACCATCCCCAGAAGGACCAATCTGGAAAAACAATATCCAATGTTGCATCATTACCACAATAACGAAAGAGTGGTGGTGGATCAACACCATTAGGTCCACTATATTCACTACTTGGAACAACTGGCCAATCAACACAATCAAACATAAGCTCCAAATCAGGCAATTTTCCAGGGTACTTCCTTAACAACTGTAGGATCCCCCATAGAGTAAAAGTATCTCTTGTTTGAAATGCTTTCTCATATGTCTCTAAATAAACTTTTCCTTTTAATATCACTAACTTGAAGTTTGCTGTTTTTTGTGCTTTCTCTATGGCTTCCTTTGTTACTCCTGTGTGGGCCCATGGCCTTAAATCTTCATGGATCCAACGGAAGTAATCGGGACACGTGGAAGTAGATGAATGGTCTTGATTGTTTGTTGAAATTTGGGGATTGTTTGTGGGACATGTTCCAGTGAGGTTGTGTCCACTGCAATTTAATGGGATCTCTATTTGATTTAGGGGCTGTTTTGGTGTTTCATCGTATGCTTTGTTTGTTAGGATTGGTTCGTTAGATGAAACTGTGGAGAAAACCTCCTACACAGAGACATTATGGTCATTATATACACTATAAATCTCATCAAATAAAAACTTGTGAAGATAGTATTAGAATCAACAAAAAAACTGATAAAGAATACCATGTGATTTTCATACAACAACAACCAAACTTTATATCACTAAAAAATGATATTTAAACGTTAATTTCATGACAACTTTTGAACGACTTTCTTACTCATACTCATATTATGGTCTCATTCTTTCTTTTCCTTTATACGCTCTTTCAAAGAAGGAAAGAAACTTTAAATGTATCATATCTTAAAAAAAAATAAAAAACAGTAAAACAAACCAACAAGAAGCAAATATAGAGCTTTTTTTTTTATTAGAGGGTTGTGTAGAGTATTTTAACTCTTAAATATTATAACTTTTTTATAAATAAGACATGAAATATTATGTCTAAAATAGGACAATAATAATAAAGGAATTGCTTAATATACAACAACCAAGTTTTATCCATATAAATAGAGTTAGGTACATAGATAGTATATTATCTATGTAGCTACATCATATTTGAAATTGCTTAGATAGTATATTATCTATTTTAATCCAATAATTTTTTTAAGGGCTTAATCAAATAGTTGTAAATGTACGAAACAAGCTATTAATATTATGATATTATCCCTTAAAAAAGTTATTAATATAAATACCCCTAAAAAAGTTAATAAAATTATGGATGGGTCAAAATCTAATTAACGTTGCATAAACAGGTAGCACAAAAAATTTAAAATCGATATACGATCAAAGAAACAATTAGTCTAACCAATGACAATCAACTATGCATTTCAGGATGTGGTCAACAAAAAACAATAAATCACTTAATAATTCATTGTAATATTTTTAGTGATCTTTGAAAGCTTATAAAGTCCTGAATTGGTGTGTATTCAGTGATCCTCAACAGGTTACGGATCTTTTCATTCAATTTGTTTATTCTTCAGGTGGTTATGCTCCTCGTCGGTCATTCTTATATTTGATTTGGCTTTGTTACATTGGGTAATTTGGAACGAAAGAAACCAAAGATTTTTTGCTAACAAGGCCAATACGATGGCGCAACTTTTGGAAAAGGTTAAGATATATTCCCTTCGATGATTGAAAGTTAAAAATGTGTGTTTTCCTTTTGGTTATTATTTATGGTGGCAGCATCCCCTTGTATGTTTAGGGATAGGCTGAGGTTTTATTTCCATCTCTAAACTTTTGTTTTCGAACGGGTTGTTGTATCGTTGTAACTTTGTTTTACCTCTTTATGCACTACTTGTGCTAGGGAGCCAAACTTTTGGTTGTTAATATATATCTCATTTTAGCTTGTTAAAAAAAAAAACAATTAGTCCAACTGATTCAATCGTGTTTTCCATTCGCAGAATCTCACTTAGAATCAAAGCATAACGCTATAGATTTAACCGACTAAAATTACCATTAAGAGAATATAAACTTAACCCATTAAAATTACCATGAGAAGAAATCAACTCAAAAACCTAAAACACATTCTAAAGTTACAAGGGAAGGTAACACCACACGTCAACTGGGGTGCAAAAATACAATGTTAACGTGGGTCGTTCCTTCAGAAAAACGTGGGTCGTAAAAGTCATACGTAGGTCCACAAAAGGACACGTGGTATTCAAACATCTTCACATTCAACTATCGATCTTAGAATTTTTAATTTTCTATGTTTTGTTGGCCGACACTAGCGGCACTCATTAGGTCTTAAAAATATCTAGTAGCAAAAAAATCTTATTAATCTTAATTCAGCTAAAATATTCAAATCACTTTGCCATGCCCTAAACATATTTCTGAACCTCCTAAAGCGAAAACACGGCCTCATGTTTCGTGTTATGCCCCCTTCATCAATGAAGCAAAGTTTGCTTTCAAATGCCACTTTCAACAAGTATTCTATAATATTCCCCTTTAATTCATGAGGTCATGAGGCACATGAGTCATGACCATACTGTCCATACATATAGGCGGTTTTTTCTTCTTCAAATTAATATTTGGCATTTAAGAATGAATTTTATTTTTCTATGATATTTTGGTAGAGTTTTAGAATGTTTTTTTTCAAAAAACTAAACATTATGTAGTAATTTAATCTACAAAAATATTTAAGTATAATCTAGACACAGTTAAGTTAATTGAGACTCCAAGAGCATAGTTATTGGTTGACAATAACCGTATCTTTACTTAAGCCAAAGGTACCCTGTCATAAACATGGCTTTAGAAAAACAACTTTAAATTTGTCATTGTTCCCCAATGGAACAACCGTGGTTTATGTGTTAGAATAAAAAAAACATATATATCACAAATAGCACATACATGTTGGACTGTGATTGATTATCGTGAAATTAGTAGGACTCATTATAGAATTTTTGACGACCATAATGAATGGTTAGAAAATATAGTTGCGTTGTTTAAGTAATTGAGAAGTGTGAAGTATTTTATACCATTCAATTAAGTAGGGTTCATCTATACCACCCAATTTAATGGTATGGACATAGGTGCTCTCATGCTCCAATTATTTAATGCTAATCATCCTTGCGCAATTACATACTTCATTCATTATCAATTATAGATAAATTTTATTTTTTTTAATTCTTTTAAATAATGATATATGTGATCTATAATATAGACTATATACATTATTAATTAAATATATGAAAAAATTAAAATTTACACGATGGAGGATCTTATAGGTAACGTAATTTTGAAGAAAGACATGTGTTTGAAAAAATTATAAAACAGTGAATTCTTATTGGAGAGCTGAATATGTTGACAATTCAACTAAAACTGGGCTTTTCGGTCAAGTCACATCTTTGTCTCTTGACTCTTGTGCATGGTTGTTTAATTGTAAACCCCTAATATGTCAAAAGGATATTGTTGACTTTTTACAGTTTTATTTTGTTTGCCGAACCTACCTAACTACACCAAAGTCACTGAACTTCTAGGACACTCTTGATCTTTAAAAATTTCGTGTCCTCTTTGTATTATTAAAAATATATTGAGTCTCCTTCAAAATATTATATATAGTCAAACAAAAATTATACTAGATATGTTCTACCAAAGGTTTTGTGTTACAAATAATGTGTAACAAATTGAGTGAGAGACACGATTTTGCAAGAGAGAGAAAATTGTCTAAAAGTTATCGTAAAGTAGTTGTACAAATATCATTTCTCAAAAAATAAAGCTACTTTAGAGGTGACAAATAACATATACCTAGGGGGAAGAAATTTTCAGTCACCAAGCAATTCTAATGTCTGTTTTTAACCGTAAAGTCCAAAACAAATAACTAACGTTAAAAAATAGCAAACTTTATGAACCAATCAAATCAATGTTGTTTGAGGCAAAGCAAAAAAATACTCACAGGTGTTTCCAGAAACCGCGCGTACACCAACGCGCCGACGATTAACACCACCGGAAACACCAACACGGCGGTGAATCTCGACAACGATTTCATGAACGTACACCTTCAAAATTACCAAATTGCCCCGATCTGTAGTTCTCTCTCCCTGCAAAACAACAACAACGTTGTTAATTCTTATGGATACTCTGTTTTTGTGATAAAACATGTTAATGTTGCAAATTTGATACATACCCTTTTGATGTTTTGAGCTTGTTGTTAGTTAGAATGCCAAAAGATGGAAACTTTGAGATGATTCTTCAATTGGGTCATTGAGTTTTGGTCTATTGTGACTTTGTTCTTGAGGTTGTGATTGTGTAAAACGATGGCTGAAGGAAAAAAGAAAAAAGAAAATTGGGTGAAAAGATGTTGAATTTTGAAATTGAAAAGAGATCACAATTGCAATCATGTCATGAGAAAATGCATGATTGCAGCTGAGATGTCAAAAAGCATGATGTTGTGTCTAAATAGCAAATTTGGAATTTGTTTTGAAAACATTCATCAAAACAAAAGAAACAATGACAGAAAAAGAAATGAACCTGTGAATTTTCTCTTGTCTTGTGTTGTTTTCGGAATAATTTGAGTTGACAAGAATGAGAATGAGAAATATGTGTAACTTTATTTTACATGTTGAGGACTTTTTTATTCTAAATAAAAAAGGACTTTTTTATCATATATGTTAATCAAAAAGATGGAAATAAGAAAAGGAGGAAAAAAAATATAATTTACCACAAAAAGAAAAGAGTGAAAGATCATTTAATAGGAAGAGAGAGATATGTGAGTGTCCATTCAAAAGGAAGATTGGAAAAACCTTTTTGAAGATGAATCTCGTGAGTGAGTATAATACAGCTGCGTGAATGTGTCTTTAGCCTGCAATGTATTATTTGAATGATTAATATTGCTTATATGGTGAGAGTGCTATAGTGCTATAAAATCAAATGGGACCAAAAGTAAGGTCTCTTTCCAAGTTCTTTAATGTCCACAATTTGGACAAAAGTACAAAAGTGGGAGAACTACCGTTGCAGAGGTCTTTCCTTATATTAGGATTTCAATTATTAGTTTGCTTTAAGAGAGGCATACTTTATAGTAAAAATATAAATACTATTACCCCTTTCTTATTTTAGTTATTTGCTTGCATAAAAAATAGTTATTAAGTATAAATGACATTTTTCCTTAAAAAAAAAGTTTAAATGATATTATTGACAACCAATCATTCAATACCATGATAATTGTCAATTTTGTGTATACACTTTGTTAAAAATTAAATGGGCCCCACATTCATCAATGCTCGTGGAGCCTAGGTCATGCTCGGGGCACCCATTCATTAAAAATTTTGTGTATTCTCATGCTCGGGGCACCCATGAGTGCGTTCCAGTGCATAAATCTCGGTTTTTTTCGTCCTTTTGAGTGTTTGCTTTCATATAAGATGTCTTGGGACTTGGAACATAATTACTCCCTCTGTAAAGTCTTTTTATGCCTCTTGAATATTCATTCTTAATCTTCCTAAAGTCTTCACTAATCTTCTCAGATGTCTTGTTTTGCCGATTTGCATGATTTCTTTTTGAGTTACATCAAAACACTCTGGAATTTGTATGTTCCGGGAAGAATATAATTACATACTCAAATATAAAAAACATTACAAATGTCTGAAAATCAGAAGCAATTGAAATAATACTCCTCTATTCTGCTTGTAAAACCTATTGAAAATAACTGAAAAACATGCTAAGAATAATGTAAGGTGATCTGTCGTCACAACCCCAAACTTAAACTGTTGCTTGCCCTTAAGTAACGAAAGAAAAATGAATTTTTTTTTTCTTTACATTTTTTCAGGAAAAATATACCTTTCTGAAGAGATTTCTCAGATTGTCATCTTATCCCTTTTACATAATTGACTTACTTACCTCGTTACATTCAAGCAGGACAGAGTGTGAGAAGATAGCTCACAAACTCAACCGTACTCTTTTTCAGGATACACGTATGTATCTCCTAAAGCCAGTAGAGTTGTTCATGGCATTTTCCCACTCAAGTCGTCACATGAATTTTCCTTTTATGTGAGAGTTTATTTCTCTCTGGTTATTTTTGTGGGAGTTTACCTCTCCCTGGGTTATTTAATTTGTGAGATTTTATTTCTCTCTACCTGTGGAGTTTATTTCTCCTGATGTTTTTATGTGAGGCTGGGTTTATCCATTTCTGCTGCGTATGCCTCTGATGTCCCAAATGATGTTTTAAAATGTCCTTTGTGCATTATTTTTTAAGACGTTCTTTTGAAGTAATGTTGAAGTTTTTATTTGTTATCGTCTTTCAAGATGTGTTCTTTGTTAAAATGAAAGAAGGTATGATTGTATCCCTCCTGCTCTTTTTATGTGTGCAAGTTTTTGTCTTTTTTATGAAGATGCGTTATGCAAAGGTTGTTTTCGCCAAAATTTTCCAAAGGGGGCGATTGTTAGGTTTGAAGACTATAGTTCCCCACATTTTGTTAAAGCAAGTGTTCTACGAAGATGTTGGACAAGATGTTTTGACATGTTGGTACGACAGCGTAGCGTACCTTGTTTCACATTCTTGGAGATTTTTTTTAAACGTGAGATCTCAGAAGATTCTACAAAGATTTGATTCACGTGGAATGTTGACCAAGAAGCGAGTGTTTCCTAGAAGCAGGGATAGGCGGTTTAGCTTTGTCGTGTTTCTTAAGTGTGATGTTGTAACATTTAAGGAAACAATATATATGCTTCAAGAATATTGTGCTGAAGACCGTGTTGGATCAGCTGTGTGTTTAGCCCGATTTGCTCATCAAGCCCATTATGTATCTAGGCTATATATTGCAAGACTCAAGATCTAAAGGATCACTGATGCCGTCATTTGCAAAAGAGTCATTTAAGGTTTTAGTCTGTCCATTGTTGTTTGTGAGCCACTCATGTATGACCTTGATGCTTGATCTGAACTTGTAGTTAAGTTGTATTTTGTGAATCACTCATAAGCTTTTAAGCAAGAATGGATTCTATTTCTCGGAGTGTGTCTCCATTTTCTTTGTATTTGTCCTTATCACGGGTAGAGTGATAGAGAGGAAGTGAGAGGGAGGTCTCTTATCTAGGAGGGTCTTAGATAGAAATACCACGGGTAGTGATTAAGTAAGAAGGCAGTGAACCAGATGTTGTTCACATAGGACTATGAATTAATACTATTATAATGGATTTCCTTTCTACCTTGGTAGCCCTAGATATAGGTGACTTTGCACCGAACTGGGTTAACAAATAACTTGTGCCTTTTACTTCCAGCTTTTATCTTCTGTTAATTATTTGTTATTTGTGTTGTCAGGATGTCTTCACATTGTTCTCGACATTCCGCGTGTCTTGTGTAACACCCCGTTTTCCCAACAATGTAAATAATACAAGTAATCAGAGTATTCAACGTAAAACAGAATGTCACACTACTTTTAAGTAATAAATAGAGCAAAGTTACTATTTATCAAAACAACCCTGTCAAAAATTCATTTATATCGCAGCGGAAAATTATTTCAAATTCAACAACTTTGTTCAACAATCTTTGGCACCATTGGCCTCAACATAAATAACTTAAAGGAAAATCTTAATCCAAAAAGGTTCAACAACATAGTTCATAAAACAATACGTAACAATGAAAAGCAAAGCAAGAATCCCCATCCCGTTACGTATTAGAGCGACCCTAAGACGACACACGAGAGAATCAACTCACATCAACAGCTAAGCCTGGTTATTTGCACGTTACCAACATAGGGGCAACATTCAAAC
>Ga0315913_1000577_pt1 | contig 34117 bp, 20 predicted proteins | sample MpolsnodulesMG_FD_207736 | JGI IMG/M metagenome (GOLD analysis project Ga0315913, IMG submission 207736) | Medicago polymorpha root nodule microbial communities from Los Angeles, California, United States - small nodules | ecosystem: Host-associated > Plants > Roots > Nodule | place: USA...
GTCATAAATGGTAGTAAGTGAAATTTAAGTTTTAAAATTGTAAGAGTTATTTTCATATTCATATCTTTGTGATTCAACTTGCCACATGTCACTTTTCTTAGGTATTTCATTTTATTATGTCATGTGGGTTGTGCCATTTCACCATTCTAAAATGTATGTAAAGGAGATTTAACCTGAAAATCATTTTTTTGTTACCTTTTAATCTTTTTAGCAGGAATTTTGACCAAAATATTATGACCAATATTTTGTAAGATTAATAATTTTGTAACCGTTCTATCTCCAAAAATTCTATGAATGGTAATTAATAAAAAAACTTTATTAAAATTAAATAACTTTAATGTAATTTTCCTAACACTACTTAATTCTCTAGTGTAGTATAAATAGCCTAGTACAAGGTGTTCATGTCACCTATCAAAACAAAATGGCATCTTGCATCAATTCTCTCCTTTTAACCTTTCTAGTTATTTGTGTTTCATTTGCGATGGTTTCAGGTAAGAAACTAAATCCAAAACTCGAATTTGTTATGTTTGCAACGAAAATACTTAGATTGTAGAATATGAGAGTGATCTTTGAAATGCATATATATTTTTAGTTTAAGTTTCTCCATAGTATTAGATAGTATTTCTAATGTATTTTTAATGATTGTCGCAGGAGATGTCCCATTTCCAAAAGGAAAACGTTGTTTTACTTCAACATTGTGTCCAACTGGACCAGAAGCTTGTGACCATTTTTGTCGAATATCCTTGGGTAACCCTAATGGTGGCTTTTGTTTCGATGACCATGGCGTATGTTGTTGCAACTAGACTTTTGAGATCATTTTCTTTGATGATTGTATATCTACAATCACAATCATTAAGAAAATAAGTTGAATAATCAATATTGTAATTTTATTTTAAATAATATTGTTAAGATTTTTTATTATTAATGAAAAGTCAAATTTATTATAAAATATTTACGAATTATTATTATAATAATAAAAATATAGAGAATATTAATAATATTGGCGTAAGTACCTATACAATATTGGCCGAAAATAAATTCTTCTCCCATGATTAAATACAACATATATTTTCCTTTATCCCCTCAAAAAAAAAATCATTTCTTTAAGGTCTATTCAACTAGGGAGAATAACACAGTATTTCTTTCGAAAGAAAAAAAAAAAACAGAGTATTGATTTTTTGTTATACGGTTTGTATTAGGATTTACGAAAATTCACGAATCAATGAAACTGGAGATGGTCTAACCATTTAAATATAGCAGAAATTTTTAAGCACATCTATACTTCTTTCTATATCTATCTATCTCTCTAAATGACATTGTCCATTTAACTCTATACCAATCTTGTCGGTTTCTCCCTAACATATTTTCAAGAACAAATATATAAAACAAATGAAATGGCTTTCTTAAACCCAAACCCTTTAATATTGATTTATTCGAAAACAGGTTTATAAATCAATGGGAAATGTATTAGCTTGCCTAACCAAAGAATAGTATTTTTTCTTTTTACAATAGAAGGAAAAAATTAGTTTATATGAATAAATAGATTCCTTATAAAAAAAAAAAAGTTGAATAATCAATATTGTAATTTTATTTTAAATAATATTGTTAAGATTTTTTATTATTAATGAAAAGTTAAACGTATAAAAAATATTATCATTAACGATGTATTAAAATTTGGGGGGTTGCACATGGCAAAGAGTTGGTTTAAAAATTATAAATTAAATAGCAAAATGTCGATTGAGTTTGGAAAGATTATTGAGAAAAATGATATGGTCTTTCGAATCCTCTATTTGTCCCTGTTTGGGAAGCTACACTTGACCCTATAAATGTTGTTCTAATTTCATGATGATTAACAAGATTGCTATGATCAATCTCTTGAATCATATCCCACTTTTAAGATTACAACCCTCCTAATCTCTTAGGGTGAGTCGGTAATCTTCAAAGGTTCTATGGAAAGTTAATCTAATATCACAACCTAACAATCATCAGTCTCTAGATTGACTCGTTTAATTTTACAATATAATTAGATCTAAGTCAATAGGTAGTGTTAATATTCAATTGATCTCTAAGTTCATTTTATATGTGATCAAGATATAAAAAGCATTAAATACAAATTATACTGAATAAAACTAGAATTGCGTTGATATTAAATAGAGTTTCATAGTCTACATGTCTCAAACTAGAATATAATCATCTCATACCTAGTCACAAAGAGTTTATCTAGTCATGGCTAATGCACAAATAACTAATGTAAAAGAAAACAACATTACATAAAATTAGGACCGAATTTGAGTTGGATGGGAAGCCACCACAAAATCTGCAATCCTAAGCTGCATACGTGTCTTCAATCTCCCAAATATCCAAACCCTTCCCCTAAAATGAAGTTGGTCTTTTATTGATCCAAATTTGTGACGTAAAAAATGTGTCTTGATTTTCTAAATTGTGCCACATTTAGAATTCTATGATTTTTAATGTCATTGATATCATGTTTTTTTTAATATATTAGAGAATCATTCTATGATTTTTAATGTCATTGATATCACTTATATTAGAGAATCAAATTTTTTGTTCCATTTTCAAAAACAAATCGCTTTTTAACCTTTTCAAGTTTAGTAGAAACTAGTGTGTTAACCCGTGCAATGCACGGGTGATAGGTTACTATTTTTCAATCTCTAATTTTTTTTTATTTTATTTTGATTTATCAAAGAAAATCATTTATCCCATTTTTTAATTTCATTTGGAGAACTAACAACAAAGGCATTCACTTGGTAGGTTGGAAAAAATTGCTCGCCCAAAGCAACAACGCTGTCTAGTCATCAGAACAGCCGGGGAAACTAGCATTTGTCTGGTAAGCTTGTTTGGGAAATGATTCAATCTTCAAAAAAAGATTTAGGTCGATCTCCTATCTATTAAATATGCTGCTAGATCAAATTTCCTCCATACAAATACAAAATCTAGCGACTCGGCCACTTGGTCATCTATAATTCATGCAAAAAACATCATAAAAGATGGTTTCTCATGGCACGCAGGATCAAGTAGTTCTTCTTTTTGGTCTTGCCCTTAGAGTTATTTTGGTTACTTAGGACACCTAGCACCCTACATAGATGTTAATGACTTGCACCTGACTGTTAAAGATGTTCTCTTCCCAACAACCCCAACACTCTAGTGCTTTACACCCATCTCCTTCCCTCAATGGTGGATTCCATCAAAAATATTTATGTCAAGTTCAATGCATCCCTTGAAGATGATTTTATCTGGGAAAGTAACGAAAATGGCACGTACACTACTAAGATAGGGTATTCTTGGCTTCTTTCTTGCAAGGACCCGAAAACTTCCTCTAATCCTAATCTCTCTTGGTCTTGGATTTGCAAACCTCGCCTTTTGGAAAAATTGGAATTATTAATTTGGTTGACTTGCAAAAATTCAGTGCTAACTCTCTCTTTGCTCAACCATAGAAATATTGCCCTAATGCAATTTGTGTGCGATGTGGTCTCCAAGAGGAAACACTTCTTCATTGTGTGCGTAACCGTAATTTTTCTAAAAACATTTGGAATCATGTAGGTTTCATTTGGAATCTTCAAGGGACCGTCAAGCACATCTCTTTGACTATCGAGCACAACCATTTGGGCAGTCCAAAAATATATAATGCATATCCCACATCATTGAGATTGATTGATTCATGTGATCATTGGAGGCAATATTACAATTAAATAATGTTGGGTTGCATTGTACTTCCTTTACTATTGTATTTTGTTTGTGATGTCTATAGTTTACTTAACTTTTTTTTATGATGCCAGGACTTATTTAAAGAAAATTAGAAATATCTAAATTGATGATAACAATATAAGAGAGTGAAGCAGGACCGACCATTAACAAGAACATTAAGTTCGATGGAGTCGAGCCTCCAATTTATGTGGGCCTAAAAATAATTATATGAGGCCCCAATTATGGATTATAAATGTTTCAATGTCCTAATGCTTTTTGAATTTCATTGATGCTCTATATTGTAAAACAATAATTATGATTATGATTACAATGATGTTACATATTACAATGAATTTTTCAATGTTTTGGAAGTTCTTTTCCTTCCAAAAAGGCCTTGAAAAGCACCAGAGACCTCCCTGGTTGAGAAGAGGGAGCTGCATGACCAGCTCCTCTGATGGTTGCAAAGGCCAGGATGTCCCCATAAACTTGGGTCGACCCAGCAACCTAAACAATCAAATATAAACATAAGTTAGTTTTAAAGTGATGTAAATGACTTAACACTCAGTCAGGATTTTGATAACATTTACTATTGTGAAAAAGTTCACCAAAAACAAATATACTATTGTGAATGATTTGTTATTTTTCTTACAAAACTATTGTGAATGACTTAACACCAAATGAACCCATAAAATACAAATCTTATCCATTCTAAATGTTTACCTGTCTTCCCATAAACCAAGGTCTATAGGCCCCTGTTGTATTCAACCCCAGTTCCTTGGCCAATCCGATCACTAAAGATCTCGTCCCAGTCAATGGTATGACCAAATCTTGGTCACCACTGCAAGAGGAAAAAATAGCTTTGATTAGATGACATTGACTAACTGGTAAATGCAATGAGAAGTAACAAGTTGGAGAAAAAAAATTGTGTTACCTGTATGCTAGAACCCTAACACGCGACTTAACAAGTTTCCCTAGCATAGAGATGGTAGGATTCTCAAGGTTCTGAAAATCATATGCCATAACTCTATAACAGAAAGGAAATATTGGTATTAGCACTACATCTCATATCTACAAAATTTTGACAAAATGAGTTAAATTATTCTCACGATAAAAAGTGGAAATGAACGGATGAGATATAACCAAGTTGAATGAAATTTATCTTCTATTTATATTACTATTCTATTTAATTTCGTCTAAATCGCCAATTTGGTCTCTTAAATTGAAGAACATTTTGTAAATCAATTATATATGTAGACCAAAGTTTTTGGAAGTTGTAACAAGATCCAAACTCTATTGCTAAGTCGTCTATCGATCAGACTGTAAAACTTACGAAGTACATGTTGACCAATTTCCCACAAGCTGCGTATGCAGTGCCTTCTGCACTTCTTTCCTATTTAGATATGTGAATGTTTCATCTCCCACGCACACATCTATCTTCTCTACAGCTTGCTAGTAAAAGATGAAAGGAATAATTAGAATATGAACATGGGAAAGGAAAGAAAAGAACCATAGAGAATTTAGATTGACATAGAATGAGAGTTGTATTGTATATACCAGTTGAGTCAACACATATGCCTGCTGTTTTCCTGGTGGTGGACAGACATCAAGAGTTACATCCATTGCATCAGTATATGCAGTAACCTATCCATGAAATGTTACGGATCAAAGTTAATGATCAAATTTTAAAATATGCCTCCAGAATGCACGAAAACTGTTGAGATATAGATAGTAGTATTTTCTAACAAAAATTGTAGATTGGCTAAAATTGACAGTTACCTCCATTGACAATAGACGATTTACTTTATCACATGTGTTACTCAGCTTCCCAGTCCGACTCTGTCTTTTAATTTCAGCAACACTGCATACTGTTTTCAACATTTGATATGTTGAATCTTGAATCTGTCCGTGAGACCACAAAAATTCAGCTCCACTGCTGAAATCTGTGTTGAATTCAAGAAGGGGATTTCCTATCTGCAAAATATTAACAAAGGAACAATGTTAGTCAAAAATTATAATTTCCTATCCGAAAATTATTTAAAAAAGTACTCCGAATTTATACTTACTGCTATCCCCTTTAGTCTTATGTTGGATTTCGTTTGAAGGATTAGCTCTGCAAGCTGCGGGGCAAAGTGACCTGAAACCAGTAATATCTTGTTAATTAACACAACATTCAAATTAAAAATACTAATGACTTACAAAAAAATTTACTACCTGCGTAGCTCTCTCCAGTGATAAAGAAGTCATTGCTTTGATACATGGAGAATCTGGAGAACCAGCCCTGTAGAAACAACAAGTTATCCCTTGCTGTATATAGAGCAAAGGATTTGTATTGTTTCGGAAAAAAAAAATCAAGGGTAAAAATATCAGAACTTGAGGTTTACTGAGATATGATTCATTGAAGAAAAAGAAGGAAAAGAAAAGAGAAAAAAAATAAACCTGTAATTTGGTCATTCACAAGAAAATAATCAGACTTATTGGCTGAATATGAAAAGCCAACACCAATTGGAGAGTCTAAGTAGATCATGTTAGCTACTGCAAAAAGTAGAAATATAAATTTTTTAGTATAAGCAAAAAAAGTATGAAAAATCAACAAAAATATAAGAAACTTGTTGTGTTACCTTTGTTCCAACTGAATGAGTTTTTCACAAGGCCCTTCCTTGTTGGCTTGAAAGGACCATGCTCCGAAAAGGCACCTTGACCTACTGAAGAACAGCCAGGTCCTTCAAGATCCAAAACAAACCAAAACATCTCAGATCAATTCAAAAATGTTTTAAAAATAGTCGGCGACAATTTTCACTATTTGCTAAAGACTTTGTTATTAGTCATTCAGGATTAATTGTTTTTAGTAAGTCAAGTTTTCTGTTTATGTATCCAATATAAATACACAATATTCAGTTTCCTTCTGTAATATGGTATAGTGTAAAACCCTAAAATCCCTTTTTTTTCAAAAATCTTTGAGTTTTCTGCCAAAAACAAAAACTTGTGACATATACTAGACAAGCCTCTAGAATGTCAAAAAGAGGAAGAAAAAAAAATCAATGATCAATTTATCAAAAATGTAGAGATATTACAAAAATTGTTGAGAATATAGTGTTTTTAAACAAAAATAGTAGATTAGCTAAACAACTTTCACCTAAACTTAAGTTTGAGAAACTTGTGACATAAACTAGACATGCCACCAGAATGTAAAAAAATGTTAGGTCAAATTTTTTGAGAATATAGTTAATGTTTTGAAATAAAAATAGTAGATTAGGTAAAATAAACACAGTTGCATACCTCCGTTTAACCATAATACTACTGGTTTTGAAGCATGATCAATTTCTGCCTCAACAAAATAGTAGAAAAGGGCTCTCTGGTGGGTTTCATCAATGGTTATGTGGCCAGAAAATTGTTGGAAGTGAACTATGGGCTGATCAGGTAACCTTGTGATCTTGTCAGCTTCCAAAGTTGAATTCACTCCAAGAATGAACATGAGAATGGTAGAGAAAACGCATAACTCAGTGTTAGATATCTTCATGGTAAGTGAGATTTGGGGTTGCAGAAAACAAGTGAAGAGAGGTTAATTATATAGAGGCTAAGAATGAAGTTGGAGTGAATGATGATGATGATGGAGTTTGTGTTGAAGGAAAGAATGAATATTTGAGTGATAGAGAAGAGTGGAGTGTTGTGTGCTTATGTGGTGGGAATCTGAATAATAATGGGAATATGGGAATGTGAGTCTAAAGCACTTGGAAGTGATATGTGTGCTGTAACAGTAGTATTCCTTACCACACTTGGTAATTTTAACAAGTGGGGTAAAAAACTTGTCACATGTTCCACTCAACTAAAACTTGAAAAAATTGGTGGATTCCAATGTCACTCAACTAAAACACTTTCATGAGATGAGACCCTTTGCACATTGTACCATGTTTCCGTTTAAGGCAAAGACGTGTGAATGAATAAACTAACTCAATCTCATTGCTTTTGTTCCCATTTCTACGCACATCAATTTTATGTGGGATCAATGCTCACAAGATTGGTAAAAATATGCTTTTGCTCCCTCCAAGTGAGTGGGATTGGTAAAAAAAGAAAACTTTAGTGAGTCACTCAATGTGAATGGGTTGCACCGGTAAAGGTATCTCGGATCTTACTCCTATCTTCGATCTAGTATTCAATTTTAAGATGAGAGTCCAAAAGAGAGGGTGATGAAAGGAAATCGATCTTCGGTGAGGAGATTTTTTATTCCCTTTGAATTTGTTGATATTTTCTTTGACATATGATATATATGAGTAGTATCATGAAGAATTTAGACTAAGTATGCTATCAAATTTCTCTTCATGAATTCTCAAATCACTTCCTTAATGCTCCCAATGACCTATTTGAAAATGTGTAATTTTGAGCTAACTTACTTTGACCATATTCTTTTACTAATATACAAAGATAAATAATATCATATAAGATGTCATTAGATTTGTCTCGATGAGTATTTTCAAAATATCAAATTTTCATTTTTTTTTCCTAATATACTATTCAAGATATTTAAGCTCAAAATTATGCATTGGCATGCGTAATAAGTTCAACTGTGTCAAGTATTAAGGAACGGAGTGAGTATTAAGTATGGTTTACATCTTATAAGTGAGAGAGACAAAAAAAAAATATAGATTTTCACTCTCTTAATACAATGGCTCTCTCTGCTGCAAGTTACATTGTGTAGACACTACAGAAGATTGAGAGAAAAGATGACTTAGAACATATTAAGACAATAATATAGATAAAATTATAGATTAGAATAAATAATAAGACAAGAAAATTTCATTAATTCATCAAAGACAAAATAGACATTTGAAGCCATTATTTAAAACAACCCATTCAAGGGCACACAAAAGGCTTAGATCACATCTGTAGACACATAAACAACATAAACAAACCAACAAAAACAACAACAAAACATGACACACAAATCATCATAAAACCAAACATTCAACAAATGATTCCAGAAACCAACCAAACAAACACATCAAGACCTTTTCTCAATCTGAACAAAACCACCACTCTCAGCAGGAGTAGCTTCAGCATTCTCGTGAGTATGACCATGGCAACACTTGTAGCTAACAGAAGCAATCTCCATTGATCTTCCACAGTTTGAATCAGGACAGTAAATAGGATCAAGAATATCAGAAGGGTAATTAGCCAACTGCATATTAGCACAAGCAACAGGATATTCTCTTCTCTTCCTCTCATAATACTCCTTAAAAGCAACATCAAAACCAGCTTTCTCAAGCACTTTCTCTTTCCATATCTCAAAATCAACAGCAGTTGCATACATTTGATCACCCCGACCGAGCAGTTTCACATTTGGTCCTTTGCTTAACAGAACCCAACCAGGTTGGTCTTGTTTGAGACAAAGCAAGCTTTTGATTTCGTCGATTGTTGGGTCTTTGTGTTTCTTTTGAATCATATTTGCAAATAAGCTTTCTATGCCAATCCAGAAACGAGGAACGATTCTTTTGTCTTCTTTTCCGAAGTGGAAATGCTCTATTACTGCATCAGCTTTTCGGGTGATTTCGTGCCTTTTGATTTTCTCTATTGCTAGTGCAAAGTCATGTGTCCATTTTGGGTCTGTTCCTCCATATATGAAGATGAATGTGTCTCCTTTAATCTGATCAACATTCACATTTACATAGATTTAATAAAACAAATATTCATTGAAAAGCATAATATTTAGCAAATTGAAATCCCTTTGGTCAATATTTGACGCATTTAAGCGTCCAGGACAACCGTGGTTGTAGCGTGGGATCGGACGATTGAGATTTCAAAATAGATTTGATTGTATGTATGGTTCTATGCATTGAAAGTATGCAACTTATATTTACAGATGCCTTCAATAAAATCATACAATAGTGTAGTTTTTTTAGGTTAGTTATTAAAATGTCTATGAAAATATCTATATAATTTGATTGTATGTATGTGTGAAAAAAATTAGAAAGCGAGTCTATACAAATTTAATCGAGACAAACATAGTATTAAAAAATAATTGAAAAATTTGTACTTACAAGGTCTTGGAGTCTTGGATAAACCTTCTTCATTTCAGCCCAAAACCAATTCCACTTTTGAGTAAGTGACTCATCATCTGTGGGACGAAAAGGGAAGGCATCTATTCCCCAAACAAAAATCATATGCATTGCATTATGGTTCACAATCCTACCTAGAGGGTTCAGAACAGGTAGAATTGGCTTATTCTTGTAGCTCAAGTCTTCTCTTATCAACCTTATTCCTGCCAAGGGATAGAAGTACTCAACCACATACCATGGCATTTCTAGCTTCAAGTTATCAAATTCAGCTTTGTGAAGTAGAGTCCAATCATCCACAATTGGGATCCACAAGATCTTGAAATCTTCTTTTCTGTATCCTTTTAGTTCTCTTGGTTCTTCTTGTAATCCAACGTAGATGGATTGAAGAAGACGAATCTCGTCTCTGATGCTGTCTAGGCCTGAAATGAATACCAAAACATGCTTCTTCCTAAACACTTCGATGCTAACCTGTTGAATTAACGACGGAAATTAGAGACGGAAAAAACTAAGAAGCTATTTACTTAATGAAAATGTTTTCACAAAGTAAACGGACCATAATGTTTTGTGCTTCATAATTTTGAAAATTACTAAAACTTGTTATTTAGTGACAAATCTGTAGGTAAAACGAGTTTGTGATCGATTCAGAGATTGATATAAAAAATGTCCATATTAGTTGCTGTTGTTAGCGACCAATATAGCGGACAATTCAGTCATATCTTAATAATTATCATTAGGTTTTTGATATCTTTAAACATGAACCACATTTGAATATTAACTAACCATTTGTCTGTTCAAGCCATCAAACACAAGGGGGTCCTGAATTTCATTGTGGAAGACTAGAACCTTCAAAACCTCAACAATTTCTGTTGGAGTTTGAAGAACCCTCTTACGCCTCCAGTAATCTTCTAGCTCACCTGCAATATACACACACAAAATTTATAATCAGTATGTGATTTATTTTTCTTCATTATTGATAGTTCAATGTATGTATGTATTCAAATAATGCATTAAAAATTCAGTGTTTGTAGCTCCCACTAAAAAAAGCAAATAAAGATAAAATGAATAATTAAGCATATAATATAAATAGTTACCTATATGCTTTCTGCTCCTTGTAAGATGAGCCTTTAGTTTGCTTACAATAGAAGCAAGCTTGACATCATAACTTGATAATTCATACCTATCATCCCTGAAACAAATTCATGAAAACATTCTCATAAATATTCCTCCATCTGATCCATATTAATTGACACGTTAACCTTGATACATGTCAATACACAACTTTGACCAGTAATATCTTTAATTATCTATCAGTAAAAGTTATGAAAAAATAATATTTTAAAAGTATTTATCAATACAAATCCAACAAACACGAGTTATGAAAAGATATTCAAAGAATTAAAGTACTTACGAATCACCGAAAAGAAGATCAAGATGATTAGCACAAATAATAGCAGTAATGATAGCCCAATAAACAGCAACAGGAATCTCTTGCATAGCTTCAGACAAAGCAGGAACATCTTTATGTTCATACCCTTTTGTTGAAAGCTTTTCCAACTCAGTAATACACTCAACAGCAAACAACAGATTCTTCACCAAACTGTTGTAATCAGCAATGGCTTGTCTATTCTTATCGACACTTTGAACACGGTTCATTGTTGCTAATGATCTTCCAAGTGTGTCACCACTTGGTGTTTGAACTAGATGCCAGAAATTTCCATATTCTAATGAAAATGCAGCTAGTGCGAAGATTGCTTTTCCATCCCATGTATGGGATTTCAGCTGATCAAGGATTGACATTGTTGTCATGTGAGCATGGTGCTCACCAGGTGGTGTGCTCATCATCTACAAATCACAAAATAATTAGTTAGAACTTAGAACATAGAAATAAATTTCACATTTTTTTTGTCACAATCTTATCCTTAAATTTGTTTATGTTTTCAATTTTGATTGCATAATAATAGTGCACTATTTTACATTAGAGCTTTGCCATTGCTTTAAATGAGACCCTCCACAAGTGGACGGTAGGATTGGTTCCCTCAGATCAGTCGGTCCTTAGATCGGATATCGAGTATTAAAAAAAAATAGTGCATTGTTTTACATTAGAAGAGGATATTTAAGAAAATTTAATTTTATTCATTTATTTCATTTTTTTAATAATATTATGTTTATAGTTTTTCATATATTACCTCTCCAACAGAGGTAGCCTTATTATAGGCATCGTCAAACACTAAATATAAACACTTTTTAACGGAGATTCAAATCTTGGTTAATATATTTTTTTATTCATAATTGACTATAGAATAAATCTAAATAAGCAAAAATGTATATGTATTTAGGTAAGATTAAATCAAATACATGGAGTAAATACATGTCATGTTGGTATATTGCTATAAAATAAAATGTACATGTTGGTATTTAATTCATTTTAAGAGTACACGTTAATATCATGTCTTTTATAAGTATAACCTATACAATGATCTGATTTTAAGTACATATATTGGTCTTAAAATTAAAAATGTACATGACATTGATATAAAAATTACCTGGGCAGAAATATGCTTCAGTTTACGTATAGGAGGCTCATAACCAGTTAAGGGAAGTCTGTCTTCTACAAGACCTACAGGAGTCCCAGTCTGCCAAACAAATGATACAATATTTTTCTCGTTAATTCATAATTATATTTGGAGGCGAAAAAATTTATCAAAATTTTTTGAACGACAAATGTTAATAATTAGTTGTTAGAAATGTATACCTTAGATGCAACACTATCAGCGACTGCGGTGGAACGCTTGAGAATGTTTGAAGTGAGATTGAAAAGTGATTCCACATCATACCTTTCACCGGTGTGGACATGAGTTAGGTAAACGGTTTCGAGGATCTTATCATCACTCCATGCTAATGGGTTTGAAGTTTTTGCTTGTTGGCTATAAGCTGACACATTACTTGCAAGTGAAGCAGGCGCCATTGAAGACGACATGTTAGGCCAACAAAGTTGTTATATCTCTCTTTGGATCTCTATGGTTTTGTTGCAAGTGATGTTTTGTTCTTTTGTTGCTTTCCCTATTTATAAGGTTGAGAATAGATAACAGTTTACACTTAATTTGTATGACAAGTTTTCAAAAGAGATACTATAAAAAGAAAGGGCTGAAATACATGTTTGTCCTTTATCTAACTTAATGTTAATTAGAGTTTTAAATTATAATATTAGATTGAAATATCTTCTAAACAAATTTAAAGTAGTCACTAGTAACACCATAAATAATAATTTATTCGTCCTATTTTTTTAAAAAAATTATCTTTAATTAAATTCTACAAGTTTCAAATGGATCTCTTGTCAAAACAAAATGTTTCAATTGTATTCCTTATCTTAATTTTTTTTTATTAGCTGATCAATTAACTTTTAAAAATTTAACTTGAAGCACATTTTTATAATGGTTTCAAAGTTCTTTATAAAATGAAATATATATATTAATGTTATCTCTTATGTTGTTTTTTTCTGTGGTGGCCGAGGTTTGAACCTTGGACCTTGCATATATTATGCATTGTCCTTATCAACTGAGTTAAGCTCACGAGGACATCTCTTATGTTGTTTAAAAAAAAGTCTCTTATTTTTTTTTGTGTGAATTTAATATTAACCTCTAAAAAAAAATTAAGAAACCACTAAAAAATAGTTAAAAGGTGGACTTTTTTAATTTTTAATAAATTTTAACAAAATATTATGTCTTTCTTGTTTATATATTATTATTATTATTAAAATTATCTTTTACAAAAAATTGTAAGGGTTTGGACTCTCTTTGGAGATCCATATTAAACAGACCCATCTTTCGAAAATTATACCAATGTTGTCCTTTCTATATTTACAAAAAAAAATTTAAAAAAAGAGCAAATTAAAGTCCAAAATAAAGATTGAAAAACCAAATTATAACTAAAAGCTATTAAATAAACTGAAACTAAGAAACAAAATAAAGAGGAAAAAAAAAACTATTCTAGCCTAGAAATACATAATGTTGACCAACTTTATTTGTGTGGCTCTTAAAACCTCGTATGTTCATGATTCATGAGGTAATTAGGGGTAGTATCGGTATTTTAAATTATTTCCCGCAGCTTTTGCTTTAGACAAAGATGGTGGTTATTCTTGTATCAAAACATTGAAGGAAGGAATAAATGTTGATTACTAAAGGTTAAAAAGAAGAAGAATATTTGTATGATTGCGATAACAAGCAATGGATTGATACACACAGTAAAGTGTGTGGGACATTTCATTCCCAAAAAAAAAGTAACATGCACGTAAATTATCTTGGATAGTGACATGGTTTCAAATTGTAGTAATGTTTTGCATCTCACAGCATGCAATTGCCCTGGGTTTAATTGTTCCATTCTCATCACAATATATAGTTATAGATATTTTAGAAATTAATATGTTAATTAAAGTAGTGTATAAAATTTAGTTTTTCTTGACCAATAAAAAAAAGTAGTGTATAATGATGAGAATTAGTTAATTGTTGAGTTAATTTCGTTGACAATTGTTATTGTTGTTATTGTTTTATAAGTTTACCCTTAATTAAAAAGAATTAGTTAATCTTTACATAAAATATTTATTACATATTTGTATATTTCATAAAAATATGTAACATAAAAGGGGGTATATTCGTAAAGAAATAATTAAAATATTTTGAAATTAATTTTAAAATGTCTTATAAAAAGTGATAAAAAAAAACTCAAAATGGTCTTATAATTAGAGACGGATGTAGTAATACGTATACAGTAGGAATTTGATATGGCTGGAATTTGTTGAAACATAAGGGGAAAATTATCACAATGAGATAAAAACAACCAAAACCTAAAGGCATTAGGTTGGGATCTACCTCTTCATCCAAAACATTAATATATTTGATTTATGTATCCACTTACTTATATGTTGCTCAATATATACTCTTCTATCAAATGTGGGACTTTAACACACATTTGACATGTCAAATCTCTACCGTGAGGAATCACTCTCACTCCCTCACCAAGTTGAACCAGATTCTGATGCCAATGTTGGGGCTTATGTGGGAGCCTACAATCGGGTGGATAATTTCACTGGACTAAGAAAGACCACACAAGTGAGATTTTCACTCAAAATCTTAAAGCATTAAGTATATGGGTCCTCACACCTATATTTTGCTCAACATTCTTCTATCCAATGTGAGATTTTAACCAACATATATGTTTCGAGGTGGTTAGGGTGGGAGCTAGTCTTATCTTTAGAGTTTAGTAGTGTTCTTAGTCATTTTTTGGGGCTTGGGGGTAATGGGAGAAAGGTTTATATGAAGGTCTCGGAAGCATCAACTAGCTAGTAAGATCAAATTTACCCCGTGAAAGTGGTTTCTAGGATGATATATATTATGGTCATTTATGCTCCTACTACAATTGGAAAATGAAACCTATTATGTATTGGTATTGTTAGAGACTTGTGGGGGCGTTTGTACTAAGTCCTTGTTGCTCTCGCTGATTCTACTTTTGGTTGGGTTATTGGAGGTTTGTTTTGCTACCCGTTGTTTGTTGTAGTTGATTTTTTGTTGCTTTATTATCGGGGGTGTTTTTATCATCCCGAGTACGTCTTGTACTCCTCTGTTATTGTAACCTCGTGTACTTGTATTTTTCGTTCTATTCTCAATCAATCACATTTTACATATGTGATTGGTTAAGAATGGCGATTCTAAAGACAACAAGTGAAAGGGCTAGGATGAATGGCAAACTATCCTCATCGTTGTCGAAGATATCTCCATTTTGCTATCCATCCAATGTGGTGACGATTAAATAGTTAAACAACAGAAGAATGGAACCTCTTGTACTTAACTGTATGATCCGACCTAAATTCCAACACATAGTTGATACAAATTAATTCCCAAAATAAAAAAAAGAATAATGTAAAATATAAATATTGAACAACTATAAAGTTTCTCAGCAGGCCATCGAATAAATCAAATAAAAATGTATAAATAGAGAGGTTGTGCCTAGTTAATATGATTTTCTTGTTGAGAATACACATGCTTATAACAATTTTTCTTTGGCAAATAAATATATTAATAAAACAAGAAGAAAAATACAAAGGTAAGACAAATAGACAAAGTACAAATCAATGAGAGAGCGAAAAAATAAAACAACTACAATATAACAGAGGTACACAAAGAAAAAACTAAAAAATACAGACATCGTATATATTTATATTTACATCCCATTTGACATCAAAACTTTGATGTTAAAATATCATTTTTAATGAGCAAACATATGAGCTTCAAAGTCATCATATATACTATTCTACTTTCTTTCACTTTGTTTAATAATTTTGAGAGTTCCGGTCAAAAAATAAGTGCTGAGAGTTTCATGTCTTAAAGAGAATTTAGAATGATATAAAGCATGATAACAAAGAAGTGAATGGATTTACCAGGAAGGAGCAAGATATAAATGATTTTAATTTTCAGGCTTTGATATAAATACATTAATTAAATTGGATAATAGTCTTTTTGGTCCCGGATTGTCTAACAAGTAGTTACAATGATCTCTAAATGTATCAAAATTTCAAAATAATATCTGATTGTGCACTTTTATAATCAAAATAGTTCATCATGTTAAAATATTATATTAATATTGTTATATCAGTCCCTTAATATATTTACTTATTGTTGTATTAGTCTCTATAAGTACTTACTTATTATCATATCAGTCCCTATAGGGAAAGAATTATTATTAACATTGAAGGACTATTTTAACATCATTGACTACTTTGACTAACATAATGCACAATCAACGATAATTTTAATATATTAAAAAAATATTGTGACTACTTCTTGCACGGTCAAAATAACTATTACCCCTTAATTAAATCCTATGTATGTGATCAAACTACTATGTTTACGATATGCTGATAACAAGCTCCTAAAAAATATATATGCTGACAACAAAATTAAGTCAGTATATAAAGAACCTAATTATTCTTTGATAGAGCATTTTTTTTTAAGCAATTTGATAGAGCATGTCGTCACATGTTCTTGTCAAGTGTTTTGGAGTAACTTCAAACTTTTCTTTATGATGAAGAAAATATGTTGATACGATCTTCAAGAAGTCTTGTTTTTTGTTGTTGGAGAACTTGTATACAAATCAAGCTTCTTGCACACTTTTCATTAAACACCGTACTTAAATCCTCTCAAAAAAGAAAAAGGGGTCATGCTTAAATAGTATGCCAAGATTAAGGGATTTCTTATTGAAGCTAGCTCAATTAGGTTCACTAAATTAATTAAGGGTACTGCTAACCGGTGCCCCGGGCACTGGTTAAGCATACCATAAAAGGAAATTATTACCATAAAAAGAAACTGTTTTTAACTTTATTATAAATTAATTACACAATTTCAATGCATTAACTGCTATATAATTTCCTTTTTCATATCCTTAACCAGTGCCCCGGGAGCATCGGTTAGCATTTCCCATTAATTAAATCTTATTTGATTATTTTAGAAAGAAAAAAAAAACAGTGCAAAAGCATCATTGTCTATAAGTGACTATGATGTCACCTCAACAACATGACAATCATCTGCAACACTTTAAGGGTGTGTTTGGATGGAGAGTTTAGAAGGAAAAGGGAGGGGAGTGATTACTTTTCATTTTTAAATTACAAACACTATGGAATGTTTTTTAAGAAATTAAAATAATAACATGATAAGTGATTATATAACAATTCAATCACTAAATTTATTTTAGAAAAACATGTCATATAGACTGTGATTTAGAAAAGAAAAATAAACCCTTCTCTTTCCTTCCCCTTTTAGACCATCTATCCAAACACACCCTAAATGTATATGTTATTGAAAAATTTAAAGAAAAAAGTAACAAAACATGGGGACAAAAATCAAACTCATGACAATAAAAAAAACTATAACTAGGAAAGAAAAAAAAAAGCATATTTCTTAAAAAAAAAAATAAAAAAAAAAAAGCTCCAGAAAGGATAAGCCAAATTACACCTAAAAAAAAAAAGTAGATAGTGATATCATAGTCAACTAACTAGTTAGAACGTTTATTGTCTTTCATGAAGATTTGAGTAGACCAGAATTGCAAATGGCTGGTAAGATACATATATTTAAGCCATCTATTCTGCAACTTATTAAAAAGAATCACAGTATTGCTTTCAAAAGCATCAACCACCAAAGTAGAATAACACTCGAGCCATAAGTTATGTGGATGAGATAACACTTGAAATCAACAGAGCACACCAATATGATAAACAAATTAAGGGAAAATGTTTTTGGCCGCTGAAAATAACCTAAAACAGTCACCATACAAATATATAGTGTCACTTCATCTGGCGATGCAAATATGCTCGCCTGACGATGCTTGTATAACTATCATAATAGTTTTGAATCTCAAATCTACGTCTTGCAATGCCATAGGCCTATATGGCGCTACCAACCATCGATTAACGAAAAAAACCATCCACAAATTTCGTCTAGCATTACCAAACAAAATTTCACCTGACAAAGGGACTTACTTCGCTAGACAAGACCAACCAGAAATTATTTCTTTCATATCTTGATAAATGAAAAATGCAAAAATAAAAGTTACTTCTACGATAGATTGCCTCCTAATAAGCGTTTCTTTACCATCGCTAGGTTGACAAGTGATAAAGTCAAAGATCATGTAAAATGAGATGAAATCTCACTCTTGTCAAGTGGAAACAATATGGTGGAGCAAATAGGACGAGTCGTCTAGTTATTTATTGAAGTGTATAAACACAAGAAGTGTATAAACACGTCTAGTTAGTCTTTATATGACTGGTCACTTTGAAATTCATAACTGATACCTTGAACATTAACAGTTAGGATAACTTATTTATCCTTTAAAATAAAGTACACTACCAAACTTTACCTCATTATCCACATTCAACAATGGTTATCACATTAAATAATAAATATGAATGTTTGACAGTCCATGAAGAAAGGGGACAGGGACAACTCACCCCAGATTAGTTAAATGAACAATTTGCAACTTAAATAAATAAAACAAAGAAATAAAAAAATTATTTTGATTTCATGTAAAAGGAATGAGCAAAAAAAAGTTTTTCCCCTGCATAATTGTATTTGTATGTCTTCATCTTATAGGTCTCAGAATCTGAAGTCAGGATCTACATCCATTGCCCAAGCAAACTTTTCCAGCAGAGTTTTACTGAAAATCTGAGCATTTCAAGCCCAAAACAAGAGTATGTTAGTCATAAGCCAATCAAAATCAATACTAGAGTTATTACACAGATCAGCTCAAACCAAAAACAACATTTCGGGGACTATATCAAAAAAAAAGGTATATGTTATAATCCCTCGGGTTCTATATATACGAAAAAGTTGAGTCAACAAAAGTTGATGTATTAGGACCAAGTTTTAGACCATATACATCAACTTTTCTTTACTCAGCTTTTTCTTATATATAAGATCGGAGGTAGTATGAGATATAAAAACACATTAAAGTCTTTATAGATTACTAGCCCGATTTCGGTGGGAAGCAACATAGCTTCAGGAAAATAAGCAAGATCATACAAACAAGAGAAAGTCCAATAGAAGCTTGACTGTTGTTTGTTTTTCATGAATTGAGGGGAAGGGAAATAAATTTACTTCATGCGCATTCTTTTCAAAATTTGATCAAGAGAAAAAATACTACTATCAAATGTAATCATATATAAGAAGTGAAGAATTCCAGACCTTTTCAATAGGAACCTCGTGCCGCTTGCACCAGGCAACTGATATCCTGGGATCTAGGTAGTTTATCTTGGACGTGCCAAGTGCCACAGTTTTTAAATCTTCTTTAGTCATCATATCACGTTCCATTTTCTTAATTTTTGCGCTGGTTTGATCCATCTTTTTCTTTATCCTGTATGTTACATAAATCACAATCACACATTACACTTAGTAATTATAACAATGAAGTGTATGGATGCTAAGAAAGCTGTATATTACGCTTCAGGAGCCAAGTTCCGTTTGGTCTTTAGAGGCGCCATTCCTTTTCTTGCCCTGTCGTAATCTGTTTTCAGCTCCTTCGAAAGAGCCTACAATTACAAAGTGTCAGCTTCAAGTATATGTTTACATGCCCTCTAAATTTCAAACAAAATGAGCCAGTGAGGAGAAATTTATCCACACCATGGTTTCCAAATTCTAAAGAATATTATCACCTTAAGTTCATCAATCTTTTCATTCAACTTTGAAATTTGTGTGCCGTGAGATTTCGAAACAGCACGTTGATGATTACAAATGATTGCAACCTGTTATGGAAAAGACACATCGATGCAACTTAGCAAACCAGTAAAATACACAACAATTTGTGCACGTTAACAAAGGAATTTTGTGAAGTCTACCTGTTTGTTTGCCTGATTATAGACAAGCATTTTTTCTGCAACATCTCCATCTTTAGTATCCTTATTCAACTGTTGTCATGTAATTCAAGGGAAATCAAATATACAATATTTGAAACTACATGACAGAATTAAATCAACAATAAACCTTTAATTTGATCTTTTTAAGATTGATATGATTTCAATGTAGTTTTTAAAAGGAAGTGTATGAATTCAATATGCTTTTAAAAGAGCTACTCTCCTAATCAAATTCTAGAGGGTGGCGGGGTAACCAACATTGATGCCACACAGACACAAATGACAAGGGATTAATTGAGATTACATAAAAGCAAAGCAGAGAACAGAAAAATTTCTTTTTGATGACAATCTGAATGTCTGAGCACTAATTTCAAAGGACTTTTTACCATATCATCCAAAGTGAATGATGCATTGAATGTACGGAAGACTTTTGCTGTCAGGTTCGGCATGAGTTCCTTCAGATGAGTATTTAATGTATTTGTATCCAGCTTGTCAAAAAGTTCCTCGCTAGGTTTTTTACCTGATAATTGAGAAAAGCAGATACTTAACGACCACCTCAGTCTAATAGGCAATATATCAAAAAGTGTAAACATTTTCTCACCTTTTTGGAATTTCAAAATGGCATTGTAAACAGGAAGCTCCACCTCAACTGTATTTTCATACCTGATAGAATCTTTACCAAGGAAGTCAAACTGCATTAAACCAGCAAGGAATCACGGTCATTATTACCCTTTAAGTATTAGCAGTTAAGAATAAACCAATTTAAGACGGAGGCAAAAAGGACAGACAAAAAAGTAGACAGATGTTGAAGCTCAAATACCTTCAACTTGTTGTCACCTTCTGCAGTCACATTTTCTACTTTTAATGTGCAACAACCAACTGTGTCAGCAGCTTCATCATCATCCTGAGGAAATGTACATCATAAGCAACTACATTTTATTTGCAAAAGTCACGGTAATTTCCAGACAATAAATGCAATGAAGAGATAGGAAAGGGATAGGAAAGGTATATGTCTTTTCAATTCAAAGAATAATTTAGTTCAGCGACATCCATATTACTGTAGTTCAGTTGTCCAAATTTTCTTCAACAGCATTTCAAATAGTAAAAGGAAAATGTTAACGAGTGCTCCCGGGGCACTCTTTAAGGGCCATAAGTAGTAAGTATATTATGAAAATGCCTGTAATCAATGCCTTGGAAATTGAAATATTTGACTTTTTAAAGAATAATTGCTTATTTTGGATAGCTTAAAGAGTGCCCCAGGGGCACTCATTAACAAGACCCATAGTAAAATATCAACCAATAACAAACAAAAGCCTTTTCCCACAAGGTGAAGTAAAACAATGTCCCCTTGGAACTGACTACAATAACCAAAGAAAATTCTAATAAAATCATGACCCAAAAAAAGCAACAAACAGAAACATACTAACAATTGTATCTGGTTAAGAAAACTGCTTGGGTAGAATAACAATACCAGAACGCAAACTACCTAACAGGATTTATCAGCCTGACATACCTAGAGACTTATAAAACAATCATTCAACTTTTTAACACCTTCCTGACACTTATTAAACTGCAGCTTTGTGCTATGTTTTCTCCGCTCATGTTATGAACTCCAAAATTTTGCTTTGTGCTATGTTTTCACAGTGGATGAGATATAGCCTAAAAAAATGTTGCGACTTGCGAGTCTTACAGGCCAGTTTTGTAGGGTTGAATTAGACCGAACCAAAATTTCAAGATAGTATCAACTATCAAGGCCTACTCAAGATTCATTGAACCACCCACTGTCGGGCCACTTGGATCAGGGTTTAGATGTTTAGTCCTGAGTATGAAGTGGTGTGTTGAGAATGCCACATATTGAATGAGATATGGCCTAAAAAGTGATTATAAGTTGAGGCATCATTCACCTTACAAGACTGTTTTACATCCTCTTGGTAAAATCCTATATAAATTTGAAAATACACATTGAAGGAATAAAATATTGTTATAAGCAATAAATAATTTTCATTTGCTCTTGTTGAAAATAATTTTCAATAATACACCACCTTCCAAGTATTTAGCATACTTTGACTTACAGATGACTTGAGCATTGACAACATAATATGTTTTAGTATGTATCTATCTTGTCCTCTTTTAGCACATCTATATGTTATCTAGGGAAGGGGGTGATTTCTAGCGAACAAATAAGTAAATCTGCAGATATTATACTTATACCTTCTCATTGCCAGCCCTCAAAGCTAGTTTGTCAATAAAATAAGTAGCAACAGCAATTTGCTGCTTCGTAATATCTTTGCTCGTGAAATCTCTCGTATATGCTGCCCTAATGTTCCCTATATAATTCTGTACCCAAAAGTTAAGGTATTCCAAAATTAAAAAGGTTCTTTTAAATATACAAAATATCATGTGAAAATGCAGAATTAATAAAAGCATGAAAGTACCTTCAATGCCCTTGCTTTCTCATACTTTTCCTTGTCGCTTTGCCCCTTCCAAGAACTACTAGCTCCCAGAAACACGTATTTGAATAATTTTGAATTGATTGGGTCATTCCAATACGCCAACCAAGTAACTGTATTATCATGTCTTATCTCCTTCCAGCTGCCAAGAGCACACAAATCAATGATTTCTGATTTCGGAAGATAGCAATGACTTCCAATCCATTGTATTCATTTGCTTTTAAGACTTGTTCACCAAAAAGTTATGGAACAGTAAATACCTTTCACCAGGAATTGGACATTCAGGAATCGGTGCATCCCTTCCAATATTAATTACGACATCACTTGGACCAATGCGTCTTTTCAATTTTCCCATCTAATAAAATAAAGTATAAGATGTTAAGTTAAAAAATTTGTCAGATACTTGTAAACATTCTCAAGATGCATCTAAATAGTATGAAAACCATTATATCCGAAGCAAGTTTACATTTTTTTTAATTTCCAGTAAACAATAACAATTATCATAACAACCTTGGGATGCTCTCCACGTCCACGGAACAGTCCTGGTGGTTCAGCTCTAAAATTGCCAACCTAAAAGATTTAACAAAAATTAGTCATAAATAGCTTTCAAGAGAGAAAAATTGAAACCAACAGTTTCATAAGAACATTTCAAATGCAAAATCTTAGATAAAGGTCAACAGGAGAAAAGTTAAGAAGAAAAAAAAAATCATGAAAACATAACCCACACAAGTTCCATTAATGCACAAGAAGCTGATCCAACCAAAACAAAATGGAAAAATTGCGTTTCAGATAAATCAAGAGTTGTTTATCTCAGTCTCTAGTCCCTTCCCTAGAAGGAATTGTCAATTACTTTGTTTTCCTACCTATGCTTAAAAAACAACTTCTTGTTAGCCCACATTGCGCTGTGAACCGCTGATCAAACATTAAAAAGACAAATAAGTGTGGGCAGAAAGAGGGAGAGAAAATTAAACCTTCTCTTTAACACCATCAACAATAGCCCACATGTATTTCTCCTCTTGTTTCATTTTCTCCTCCTTTAGGGCCTTCTTTTCCTGATAAAAACGAGAGAAAAGGGTCAACACTTAAGCATCTTAAATTAATAAAACACGCTAATGATCACATCTCAAGCTAACTAAGAAAAAGCTTCACAAAAGGAATATACATGCATAAAGATGTATATGCCTGTATTAACCGGAACAAATCCCATATATTAAAATCCAATAGCTTCAAAAGGGAGTATGAGGTTTACCATGTAAACTCTATAAACTAGCCTAGGTTTCATATCAACTTCCTTCCCAAAGATTGAAAAAGAAATGTCAACAAATTTAAGCAATTTATGACGTACTTCATTATTTGGACTATAGTTGTCAGAACTAGATATCAGATTGTTGAAACTCATAATTTTACATGATATGCAAATTTCAATGAGATACATGGACCCCTGCTGAGACACCAAATCCAACCATATTCCAGCGCAAACTCAGGGAAAAAACCTACTAGATTTAACCCTTTGTCTGTCCTGGAAGGTTGTAAAATTAAAAGGACAAAAATCTCAAGCCTGACAAACTGCAACAAACAGAGCAGCAACTTTAGTTTTGCGACTGCAAACTGAATGCTTGGACTCTAGAACTTCACATGAGTGCCACCTGGGAGGACACAGGACCAGTTCTTTCCGTGATTCCCACTGTTTCTGGGTTGTCATTTCCAGTACTTTCGGGAAAGGTTGTCTTCCAGAAGTGGGAAAACGATATTGTAAGGGTATGCCGTATGATGATATTAGGAATTAGGAATAAACAAATGGCAAGCTTATAACTTATATAAGACACTCTGTTTCCTTGTTTTTGTCAGTTACTTCTATCACGGCCTTGAAATTTCTCATAGACTTGAAAACGTTATATAATCTTAATTTTAATACTAATTTATTTAATGTTAGGCGTTGTAAATATTTTGCCTATCACATGTTTTACATGACTAAATATCCTTGTCCAATCCAATGTAAGATTTACGAACTTGACAACTATGATCTGGAGAGTAAAAACAAAACCAACCAAACGCAAAATTAATACACAAAACAACTAATATCAGCATGTGGTATTAGAAGCACGCATGATATCCACGTAAAAACCAAATGATGCTTTGAGATATTCATTTCTATCATTTTCAAATGAAAATACATGAAACAACTTACTGCTGCGCTCAATTGTTTCTTCTTCTCCTTTTCAATTTGGCACCAATCATAAATCGGTGTAAAGTCACAATCTTCCAAATTCTGAATCACATGATTTTTTCCCAATATCACCTTCCAGTCAGTCCAAAAGTTTTCCTTGAATTTTGCTTTTTGCATGTATTCTGTATCCCGCATGACCGCATATAATGTGGCAACCTGCATATACATACTAAGTTTATTATAACTCCGAGAAAAAGACTTTTTAATACGAGAACTCTCATAAAAATAATTGACACACCCCAATGTGAAACTCACAAAAACAAAACAAAAAAAAACAAGAGTAAAAAGCCACCAAAAACAGTGAAAACATTTGTAACAGACAAAATCCTACCTCCTCTTGTTCAGGGGTCAAAGTCACTGGCTTCCCCTTATAGAGCATCTTTACCCCATGGGGCTTGTAAGGAGGTGGGAAGATGATACCATTGTGAGACAAAGTAGTCCATTTTTTCTGCCCATCACCGGAGCTTGGAGGAAGTTTAGTAGATTTGAACTGTTCTGATTTATTGCCTGGTTTTTTGAAATTTGCCTTTTTCTTAAAAGATGGAGCCGCAGCCTTATTGACTTTAGTGACATTTGTCAACTTCTTCACAGAAGATGATTTATTCACTGATGTGGCATTCTTATTCATTCTTTGGGAAAGAGGAACATCATCATCATCGTCGTCCTCCTCTGCAACCTTTTGTTCAGATTTCACCAATATCTGTTTAGCATTAATTGATGGAGCTGGATCTGAGAGTTTTGATTTCTTAACAGAAGAATGTGAGGAATCGGTCTTATCTAGTGGTCTCTTAACAGGCAGTGTAGGCGGCCTTTCTTGTTTAATACCGACATTGGATCCATATTGCTGTCCTTTCTGAACATTTGAAAGTGGTTTCTTATGATCAGAGCCACCATTGTTATTACTAGATTTTCCCAAATTATTATTATTCTGTAGCCGCCTTGCTGACAAAGGAATATCATCATCAGAATCTTCATGAGATTTCTTGACAACAACAGGAGTTGTTTTCTTAGAATCTTCATTAGATTTCTTGACAACAACAGGAGTTGTTTTCTTAGCACTGTCACTGTTCATCTTCAACCTAGCACTCAATGGTATATTATCCATCTCGTCTTCGGATTCTTCACAACTTTCTTCTTTACCATGTTTACTAGAATTATTTTCCTCCTTAACATGAACATGAACGGGGATTTTCTTCTCGAAAAGAGACTCTTTTTTATTTCCTAATGATGCAAATTTTGAACTTCCTGAAGGGGACCTCACATATGTTTTGAGATTTGTTGATGTTGATGCTTTTGATATACCCACAGAAGATTCAACGGCAGATGCCTTAGAGGTTGAGACAACCTTACCGTTCAGTGAGCTAGAACTTTGGCCATTTGCAGAAGGCACATCAGGGGTCTTTTTAAATGGTCGTCCGTCATGACTATGAGAAGTTGACTTCCTTGTTTCTGAATGCAATTGAGTACTCTTTGACACTGAACTCCTTTTAAAAATTACTGGACCATCTTCATCATCAAATTCGTGCGCCATATTTAATTGACCAGAAGCCTCCACAGCTATTTGTCAACTATGGAGTGTCTTAGCATGTAATCACAACATGCTCTGCGGGGAAAAGCAAGAAGTTATTAGTACTAGTTACTACGCTAAAATCACATAACAAACATAAATGATAGTAATGAAAAATTATCAATTCTATATAACAGAGACAGTGAATGTGTGTGCTAATGCATGTGTATATTGAATTCTAAAGCTAACTGAACTTATGAAACATTCGCATAGTTGTCAATTTAGTAAAAAATTTAAAACTCATTATAATCTTTACATTGAAGATGCAGCCCCGTGAACCAAAAAGAACAACCAAATACCAATTATTGCTTCATAATTATGAATATATGAACCATATCATACCAAATGTTAGGGTTTTTAAATAGCGGATATAGGGTTATAGCGTATCAGAATTTGAAAACCTTATTTTTTCCACTATCCACAATCAACAACACCGCCAAATGCTAGGGCTTACAATTAAAAAAATAACAAAAAAGTGTAGAAAAAACAGAAAACCAAGATTGAAAACTCATATCCCCAAAATCTATATACAATAACCAAATTTAAACAATATCCAGTCAATAAGAAAGAAGCATAAATTAAGACAGAGTATGTGTATAAGTCGGTATCATTTCTACAAAGTGACAGCAAGCTTAACATCAAATTTCCACAACCAACTTAAAAAATGAACTTTCCCATCTTAATAATGAATAAAACCCATTATCAATCAACAGAATAAGATAAATTTGAACAAACCCTTTTTTCCACTGTCCGTGATTAACAACATCGCCAAATACTAAAATGCCTAAGGAAAACAAATAGAGTTCTAGGGTTTGCAATAAAAAACAACCAAAAAGTGCAGAAAAAAATAATAATCAGCCAGCAAAATGAAACTGCATAAGGAGATTTTGTTTAAAAACAGAACATAAACCACAAACACAAAAGGAAGAATAGAAATTCATATCACCAAAATCTATATTTTGTGTTAACCCTTCCCCCTGATAATCCAGAGTTCGGCCAGGAGATAAGTAAAATCCGGCCAAGAATTGTTCCACCCAAAATCGAACTAGGGTTTTCCCGATCAAATCATTCTATGAGGAACTCATTAACCAATTCATCCCAATAACTGAATTGAAACAAAATCAAGTCAATAATAAGAAGCAAAAATTGACACAAAATTTATCAAAGAATTGCAAGCTTAACATTAAATTTCCACAACCAACTAAAAAAAATATAATCTTTTAAACTTTACAATGAATCCAATCCAATCATAATCATAATAATAAACAAAATCTAATACCAATCAACAAAATAACAAAAATTGCATGCAAAAACACATAAGATCGACCAAAACACATATTCCACACAAACAACAAAACCAAGATGAATAAAAATTTGATAACAGCCACAATACCAAGAAGTAACAGACAAAAGGGTAACTGAAATAGATGAAAATAAAGGGTAAAACCTTGTGATTATGCTTTTGCTATGGTTGATTATGGAGATGAAGATGAGTGAGGAAGAGAACGAGGTTGAGATTGTGTGGTCGGAGGGAGGAGGGAAGGGAGTTGGGGAGTAGCTGAAGAACAGGTGTGGCACGGCAGATGATTTGATGAAGTTCAGGTTGCCGGTGACCTGATTATCTAACATATATTTTGCTTTCGTACAACGTTTTTTTGTGTTCCAAAATCACTTTTTCGGTTTTTTTGATTTTTTTTTGTCCAATGGGCTTATTGATAATGGATAATGGATTCAAGCCCATAAATTATTTTTTATAGACTGTTACTTTTCCCAACCTGCTTTATTCAACCGCGCCCTATTTTTTTTCAAAAATACCTCTAGTCCGGATTACATAATTTGAATTACGTTTGGATTATAAAATCCGGACAATTTTGTGATTTTTGGAACTGGAAGCACCTTGAAGGCTCCTGATGCCAAAGTGCATTGGATGGATTCGAATTTCATAATCCGGACTAGATTACCACTTTCCGGATTATGTAATCTGAAATGTATCAATCACCCCGTTGAAAGTCAACATATGGGGTGAAAAAGGATGGTTCCGGATTATATAATCTGAAAAATGTAAAAGAAGTCCGGATTATATAATCCCAACTGCATCAGCACAAAGGCAGAAGTCATCTGATTTGGCATTTGACCATATGTTCAAATAGAAAATTTAATTTATAACATAACAATTAACAACACAACATAATTTTCAAACATTAATCAAACATAAAAATTAAAATTATCCAAATGTTACATAACTAAAAATCATCCAAAATATTCAGACATAACATAACATAATTAAAAAATACAATTATCCTGATATGTCTACATCTCTAGCACCCCTGCCACCTCTACCACCCTCAACATTAAGCCAACGACGATAAACCTTTCCATCATGAACCTCTTTCAAGATTTCCTCCAAGTGATTCCATGCCTCAGACCCTTGTTGCACCTCACCACTGGTCATAACAGCAAACACATGGTCTTTGATACTGCCCAACCTTCCACCCAGCTCTAAGAACCAATGCCTTATATCCTCCTGAGCAGCAATCTCTACAATAACCTCCCGCTCTGGTGGCCTCGGCACCGGAACCTCCAGGTTATAAAGAATCATGCGTGGATGAGAGACTTCATAAAACCATTCGATGTATCCCTGTGCTGCCTCCACACCATGCAGCACACGGTTACCCAACTGTTGAGGTGTCAGCGTATAATCAAAAGCACGCTGAAAGCGAAGGGTGATATCCCCTAAGGTCTCCTGGGGAGATACACTCTCACATGGATGTCTCGGGACGGTCTGAACGTACCCAAACTAACGAAGCACCCGCTCCGGCAGATATCTCACCATGAAGTTACCGTATCTGAGTCATCTAGAGTAAAGGCTGACCTGCCCAAAAGGACATGTATGACGGTTCTCTCCATATGGGACCATGACAACGCTCGACAAATCCAGCGCATCCAGATTCCCTCTGTATGAGTCTAGTGTAGACAAACTCACTCATGGTGCAAAAAACATGGCGCATGGATGCTGATCATCCCGATATCCACCTCACGCATCCTTGATGCCTATACTCCTGAAGTGCTGATACACACAAGCCTGCAACAAAGACAATCACATATAAATATACAAACAATCAAAACTTAACTATGAAAAAACAAACATAATTATTTATTTATACCTACAGCAAAGTCAAGTATCCTGACAGCTAATTGCATGGTTAAGCTCCCTATACAAGTGAGATAGTGTTGCAGCTCCCCATGAAAAACCAGCAACAACCTCCAGGTCTCTGAAGTACCTTAGATAAACAACATCCACATAGGTGACGCTCTTGTCAGTGAAGAGCGTGATCCCCACCAAGTACATCAAATATATGCGGAGAGCCTGGTCCCGCAACCTCTGCACCTCTTCCTCCATACCACCCTCATTATCTAACTCCAACTGCAGCAAAAGACGCTCTTTGAAAATCTTCCTCAAGTAGCTAAATCGTGCATGTGCACCTCCGGTCTCATTCACCTCATCAAGAGCAACTCTTGGAGAAGACCTCAAATACCCCATCACCATCATCTCCACTACATCGTCCCTTGAAATACTCTCGTGGGACATAAGCATTCCATCAATGGTGAGATGCAGCAAGCGGGATACATCATCAAGTGTCATTATCATCTCCCCAAACGGAAGATATCCGCCACTAGAAGAAACAAAAACAGAGCTCGTGTATCCCCTTGTTTTGACCCTTTTGGAATGTTAATCCCTTTCGTTGGACTGCCATTAACAAGAATAAACATGCTTTCCCTTCATACACAAGCCTTCATCCAAGCCACCCACTTCACCGAAAACCCCCTTTCACCATCATATACTCCTAAAAACCTCAATCTACCGAATAATACGCTTTTTTGAAATCCACTTTTAAGATCAAACATATATACTTTTGTAAAAAAAAATACATATAGGTACAGAAGTTGGTTTCTACTACAAACTCTCGAAACACTCGTTTATTCAAAGCTAAATATTTTCTTCGCAATGATTATTTTGGAGCTAGTATAGGCCATAATCCTAGTTATGTTTGGCGTAGTATATGGAGTGTGAAAGATGTGATTCGTCGTGGTTTCCAGTGGAGTATAGGAACCGGTGAACTCATACCAGTTTGGAATCATCCATGGCTCAGCAATGCTGCATGAATAGTATCGTCTGCTCATCGTCATTTGTAGTGGTCACATATTACTGTTTCTGACTTGATGGTTACATTCCAAAAGCAATGGAATATGGATCTGATTAATGCGTTTTTTGACAATGCTACTGCTAGAAATATCTTTAATACTCTGTTACTCCCATCAGTAACTCATGATGTGCCGGTTTGGAAGTTCAAGAGGGATGGTGATTATTCTGTTAAATGTGCTTATAAAGATATCCTTAATCATGATGTGGCAGTTGTTCAACACCGTGTACCAGGTAATTTGAATTGTGTTTGGAGATTAAAATTTCCCCCAAAGGTAAAAAATTTCACATGGAGAGCTTGTCGTAATTGTTTGCCCACGAGAATCCGTTTGCAGTCAAAAGGCATTCAGCGTACTGATAGGTGTACAATATGTGATAACTTTGGTGAGGATAATACTCATATGTTCTTTATGGGTAATAAAAGCATGCTTTGTTGGCAGCGTATTGTTTTATGGAACCCTTTGATGGCTTTTTTTATGTTGATGCCAGTTTTCCAAACAATGTATTTGCTATCTTGCAACACCTGGACCAGCAGCAAAAGCAAGTTTTCAGTGTGACCATCTGGAGCATATGGAAGTATCAGAACAATAAGGTAGGAACAATGTTACTGAAACAGCTCAAGCTATTTGTGCTCGTGCAAGTTCTCTTCTTACTAGTTGGAGTAATGCTCAGATTATTCGTCGACATATCCCGCAACATCCCACTACACCGAATGATTTGAAGTGGATTAAACCAAGTCCTGGCAGGTTTTAATGCAATGTTGATGTGTCCTTTTCTCAAGCTCGGAATCGGGTCGGCATTGGTGTGTGTATTCGAGATGATGAAGGTCGATATGTTTTAGCCAAAACTGAATGGAGGACTCTGCTCCTTGATGTGGATTTGAGTGAGGCTTTAGGTTTATTATCTGCAATGTATTGGGTTCGTGATCTGCAGCTGGGTATTGTAGACATTGAACTTGATTCAAAAACTGTAGTGGATAGTCTTTATGGTGGTAACTATGGCGTCTCTAATTTTAGCGCAGTGATTCAAGATTGTAGACGTCTGTTAGCTTCTGATTTAGTAACCTTTAATGTTAGGTTTATCCGGAGAAAAGCCAACGAAGTCGTCCATAGCTTTGCTAGGGTGGCTTCACATCATGCTAGTTTTCATATTCATATTAGAATTCCATCTTGTATCTCTACTATTATTATGAATGAAATGCAATAAGTTTCTTCTTGTCAAAAGAAAAAGGTACGAAATTCACCACAATCCTAATATTCAAACTAATAAAAAAAATTGTTACCATATTATATGTACGAAATTTCCACAATCCTAATGTTTCCACTAGGAGTCTATTTGACACACATGATAAGTTCTTCCCTTTCAACCAATTTTTTATATATACACAAGAGTTAGTTATTGAATTTCCATTTATTTATTTTTAAATGAACTATGGGTATTTGAGTTTGTTTGTTGAAGTGTGTTCCAAAAAGAACGCTCTTCATGGGTTATATATTTAGATCTATCTCATCTGATTCATCTAACACCAAAATAAAATAGAGAGAAGAATACTAGAATATGCATCTTATAGGTTATTGGAGTGATGAAGGGTTACGGGAGAAGGTTATTCAACTCTATTCTGATTTGGAAATAAATTCACATCCAATGGCTATGGTTGCTAGCTAGTGTAACCTTATCAAATGCTATTACTGTTGGTGACATTTCAGAAACAACAAGTTTTGAAAAATAAAGATGTTAAAGAAATTAAGCACATATATTATGAGTTAAATATGTTTTTGTTCTCTATAAATATATCAATTTCTTGTTTTAGTCCTTCTAAAAGATTTCTTCAACTTTTAGTCTCCCAAAAAATTTTCACCACCACTTTTGGTTCTTACTTTTAAGTCAACTCTTGTTGTATAGCCTTCAGATTTTAGAATATTATAAGAATCTTTCGCCGAAAAATGATTTTTTTACAAAACGTAAATTAAACATGAATTTCTAACAAAATATACTCAATTCATATTTAATTCATATTTTGTTTTTTTTTCCCTTCAATTCTTATAATATTCTAAGCAAACCTTTATGAAAATTGTCATTCAAAAATGTGAAAGCTACATATGAGTTGACTTAAAAGTTTGGATCAAAAGTAGAAGGATTAAAACGAAAAGTTTTTATATTTATAAAGATAAAAAAACATAATTAACCTTAGAATATATATTAATGAGAAAGAGAAAGTGACAACTATTAGATATTTAAATAATGTTTTAATACAAGTGAAGTGCCTTAGACATAAAAGATTTTTAAAACGAAGAGCAAATAATATGCTTAAGGAAGCCCAGTTACGTAATACTCACTCAAATGGTAGGAAAAAAAATGGTAGAAAACCTAATGAGGAATTTTTTCTCTTCTTTCCATTGTTTTTTCTATTAATGGGTTAGGCTTATCCCTCACTTTTTTTGTTTCAAATTTTATCTTAAGCAAATTTTTAGCTTAGGAAAACAAAAATAATTATGGGAAATAATGGTGAAATTGACGTGGAATACTATAGAAATTTTGAAATTGACATTCATAGTAGCTATGATTACAGTTGAGTGTATAAGCCAAATCATATTCAAAATTGCACGATTTTCGTTTTTCTATTTACAATAAAAATTTCAAACACTACTTGTGAATAAAAGTCTTCATAAAAATATAAAGAGGCAATTGATCACGTTAATTTTTGTCTTATTATTATTTAATTCACCTAAAAAGTATCGTTCACGTTAAGTTCAAGTACAACATATTATTTGGTTAATTCCTTTTCTGTTAATATGGTTGAAAGTGGCTGAATCCTTCCAAAGTTTCACATGTAATTCTTAACAAATCTCCTCAATTAAGCTTTTATTGAGTGAACTTTATCCATATATCATGATGCCCGATATGTTTATTTACAAGTAGAAATATACTATGAGAAGTTATAGAGGTATTCATCCTTCCTAAAATTTAAAAACAATAAAATAAAAGTAAAAGAGGTATTCACTTAAAAGTATTTTGTTGAGATGATAAGTTTTTTTTTATTTGATTAGAAGATTTGATTTTGAGAAATTTTTTGGAGAGACTTCGTCACCAATGTTGTACCCGGTAGCTTGGAAGTCACCTAAGGAGATCCAATTGGGGCTATTTCATTTTTCTTTTGTTGAGATTTGGCTATTTAAGTAAATTTTCACATTGGTCTTTATAAAAAAAATAAGGAAACTTATTTACTCTTCGAAAAATGAAAAAAAATCAAATTTGGTTTCATATTTTTTTTGTCAAAAAAACATAAAAATGAGTAATAGGCCCCGTTTGGATAAACAACTTATATAGATGCTTATAGCCTTAGGGCTTATAACATTAGAGCTTACATCACAAACTCTTATACTTGATAAGCTATTTATGTTTGGATATGTACACTAAAAAGTACTTATATAAATTGAAGTGTTTGGATGTGACATTACATAAGCAATTATCGAAATTTTAAATATTTTTCATTTAACAAAAAAATCAAAGAATCGAACCACAATTAT
>Ga0315913_1000578_pt1 | contig 34111 bp, 14 predicted proteins | sample MpolsnodulesMG_FD_207736 | JGI IMG/M metagenome (GOLD analysis project Ga0315913, IMG submission 207736) | Medicago polymorpha root nodule microbial communities from Los Angeles, California, United States - small nodules | ecosystem: Host-associated > Plants > Roots > Nodule | place: USA...
CAAACAATGAATTCTTAAATTAAAATAGTATATCGCCAATCAAAAACACCGTCTGTGGACAAACAAAACAACCTATGGGCATAAAAGGGTGACACTACTACCATATCATGTGACACAATATAACATACACACAAAATCAAAATGGGGTATCAGTCAGTAGCTAGCTGGAATAGAGGGAAGAAATAAACTCAACATGCTCAATCTGATTGACAAAGTTAATTTATTATTAATTTAATAAAAGATCTTGCCAAAGGAAAATTAAACCATTATTTTGATTGACAAAGTTATGCAAGAACATGAATTTACAAGTCTATTTTTGTTCAGATTCACGTGTCCGATCACATGAATCTTTATAAAATTATGTGTCACATGATCCACGCCTACCAGGTTTCAACCTAGTAAATTAGTCTTCAATGTAAAAAAGTATTATGCATTTTTCTTTCCTTCACATTCTTGTTAATGCTGAAAATTTAACATTAGTCTTATCATTAACTGAAAACTAACATTGATGATTAATAAAGTATAGCTACCTTTTTTTCCTTTTTAGAATATGATATATAATAGCAATTCAAAGTTATGGTTAACCACGTGGAAAAGGCATGCTCCACTTTTTTTTCATTTTATATAAACCTGATCCAAGCTAAGTATTCAACCCTTCTTTCATCTTAGCATGTTTTCTGCTTAAACCTTTCTCAACATATTATGAAGATCACTAGCTGCAGAGTTTTTGCTTTTGTATTAACCTTGGTTCTGATTCACTTTCTTCTCTTCTCTTGTTGTTGTGTCCACCATGAACCAAGGTTTTCAAGAAAGACAAGATTAACAATGTCAAGGGAGCTTCTATCTTCATCTTTTGCTTCTTTTGCAACAAGTGGCAATGGTAAAATAAGTGGAAGTAAGAAACAAAACAGAAAAGTTGTGGAACCAAGTATGAGGATAGCACCACCTAGCATCCCAAACCCTACTCAGAACAAGTGAGAGTGGAGTACTTGTAGAGATCTTAGCCAGGAAGAATTCTCTATGATTTGCTCTTCTTGTTTGTTTTCTTAGCTTTTTGCTTATATAGTATATATACTATTTAGATTATGATCTTTTCTTGGTTATTATTACTTCTTTTTATGATTGATGGTTTTAAATTGTGGCTGCCGTTACGATAAGATCTATGATATTGTGAAAAATACAATCAAATGCAATTGCGGCCGCGATGTGATTGTGGAGGCTTGAAAATTCTAAGCTGTGGATGCATTTGTAGTTGGAGACTGCAATCTAAAACCATTTTACTTGTAATGTTTAAGGATTTAGAGAGACTGGGATGGAAGAAAATGTACATATGAACTAGAATTCAAAATAAAAATAGTGTATTTGAATTTTGAAGGATTTTGCTTTGCAAAAGGCAGAGAATAATTAGATCAGAGAGGCCTTGATGACAATTTTACATTTGATATCAAGAAAATGTCTGTAATTTAATGTTAGTGTTTTTGGGGATTGATTGATTGTTGTTTTTTTATTTTATTTTTTATGATTGTTGCTTCTTCATTCCATTCCGAAATGAAACCAAATCGGATCATAGTATTTTTAATCAAAAAACTAACTAGCTAAATAAATAAAAAATCATTTTTATCTTTGAATATGTCAAGCACTCTCACTATAATCATTGATGGAATGAATTTAAATTATAAAAAATATCTTGAATGTGTTCGTTACTGATGAGTATGATTCTCGAATGTATTATTTCTTTGTTAGTTTGATCTTTAAATTTCTCATATGTTAGTCAATTTAATCTACGAATTCATTAGAAAATGGGATAGTCAAGGATGTTTTCATAATTTTGATATATTTTAACTCTTGTATAGTCTTGTTTGTATTTTCTCTAATAATTCACATATTTATAGACCAAAATAATAATTAACTCCTCTAATAATAACTCTTGTAGTTTTGTTTGTATTTTCTCGCTTGAAAGATAGTTATGGGCTTTCACTATCTTCACTCGTGCAGGCTAGCACATGAACTGATTTCCTTTTGAGAACATAAATTATTGCGATTCTTGGCTTACATGCTTGGCTAGCGAAGATGCATGGTACTGAATGATGCTAAGGTCAAAATGAGTCATAAGAACAGATGGAAAAGTAAGTAGTGCACGTTTGGTTGTTGGATAGTGAGTTGTTTGAACTTGAAACATCTAGCCATACTAGTACCACCCACGTATAACTTTTAGGTATGAATTTGCCTTTACAGCTAAAATGATTGAAAACTCTTGGAGGTGATGTGAAACATTACTTGGATACGGAGAAAATGAGGTTGGCCTGGCCCAACATTAATCAAATGCTAAAAGAAGAAGAGTGTGTGAATGTGGGTAAAGTGCACGCAAATTTGTTTGAGCAACAACAATAATAATCCTTTAAAAAATAGATAATAATATGGTGTGGGTTAATGTGAGTATGAGTGCGGTGTAGCCCCTCAACGGGGTGTTGTATCTCCAAACACTGAGGTGCTCAAGTCTCTTCTTGATTGAGGCAAGTGAGCGGTATTTCAGAATAGAATGCATACATTTCTTGTGGAGCAATGCTAAGTATAGTGGCCTTTAGAAAGGAAGAGTAGTTGAGGTCACAGCCTCATAGGAAGGAAAGACCATTGGTTCCTCTTGAGATGAAGGTGAATACCATTTCATCCTCTAAAAATTGAGCACAGTGCAAATGTGCAATAATGATCAAGTAGGCAATTTTTCTTTTATAATAATTCCATATATTATCTAATTTGTGCACTCCTTTCTCTTTTTTTATTCTCTAAAATTTTATATTGTATTACCCGCAAAGTTGGGAAAATATATTTGCTGTTAAGATGTTGAATTGATGATGACTATGCTAATTAGCTAAAGCTACAGTCAAGGGAATACAAATAGGTTAATGATGATGGACACCCGATTCATCTCTTACATACCTACTACTTATGTGGTATTTTTATGCATAGAAATGTTAGCAACACATATTTTAACACACACTTTTTAATATATTATTTTTGATTGGTTAAAATTCACATGAGACCCACTAAAATTAGATGGGACCCACATGATTTGGTGGAACCCATGTGAATTTTAACCAATCAAAAAGAGTGTTGAAAACTGTATGTTACAATGTATGTTGCTAGCATTCCTTTTGATTGTTGCTACTCATAAAAATTGAACAATTTAAGGCATTAACGAAGAGTTACTTGTGGAACACTCTCACTCAATAATAAATAGCTTTTCGGTTGAGTTAGCTATGCTAAAACACAATCAATCAATGTATATATAAATCTAAGACACAATCAAAGTCTATACTCATTTTATTGTTGTCCCCCTAAGATGTGCTAGTTATGCTTCTTCTTCATATATCCATGTGTCAAGGTATATGCAGAATCTAGATCATTCTAGAATATTCCAGATCATTCCAAGTTAGTTAATCTAGTGCTAACTTGGCAATAAGCTGTTAGATTATGTTAGAGTCAGTTTTGTGGACATCGCAATTCAGTTACATTAGCACAGTTACATTGTAAGAGCTGTATAAACTAGCTACTGTTGTAATTATCATTTGATTTTAGAATGAAAAATATTAGCAGAATTATGAGAGCATAGAATTGTATTAGAATCTTAACACCATGTCAACTAGTGTTGATATTCTGTCAATGAAAAAAAACCTTGCAATTATAATTGTAAATGGTGTACAATCCTCAAGCAAGTTAGGTCCCAAATACAAATTGTAAACTTTGATAAGGGAATTTTCAATGTTCAAACTCTTGCAAAAGAAAATGATGGATCATGTGATGAGATGTCCCACCAAAGCAGGACCAAAAATATATACAACAACAAAGCCGGCAGAGTAGTGCCTAAAGCTGTTTTTCCGTGCTCTACAAATTTTATAGCTCGTATTTCTGTGCCAATGTTCTGTAGGGGCATTATTGTGATATTGGCTTGGCTTGGCTATTTTTCAAATTTAAATAACTCAAAAATTGAGGAGAAACTTTAACAAAATGATAATGAGAAATTTAATTTCAGGTCACAAAGAAAAAAGTTATGCCTGCATGATAGAAAAGTTTGCTAAATTATATCATGGGTTCTTAAATTTCAAGTTTGTAATAAATTGGTCATTTAAATTATTTTTATCTTATATCAATCCTTTAAGTCGACAAACATTTTCAACACTGCCCTTTTGTTGAACAAACGTTAAAAACTGATGAATTTATGTATGAAGTATGTCTAACTTTATATAGTTGTTTTCAAGTATACGACTGTTTGCTTGTTTGTAAAATAAATGCTAGTATTCTCTACCATATTTATGAAATAAATATTAGTCTTCCCTGCCATATCATTATTCATCATATTATTCACGGTCATATCATTCTTAAAGAGTTTATTTTAGAGAGAAAAATAAGTATTTTCAAAGGATTGATATGGGACAAAAAGAGAATGGGAGAAAAATTCATCAGTTTTTTAACTGAAGGGTATTGTTGAAAATGTTTGTCAACTTAAAAGATTTGATATAAGACAAAAATAACTTACATGATCAATTTGTTACAAACGTAAAACTTAAATGACCCATGATGCAATTTAGTCTAGAAAGTTAGTTGTACCCAAAGTACACAACCACAGTTCAATTTCAGACCAAAATTATTATTGGGTCGAAACAATTTTTTCGAAAAGTTTTAATCTCATGACACTATTGTGAGAGGAAAATTGATGTTTACACCAAAAGATTTACTATCACACACTTGAAAATGATCAAAATACCTCCAACGGTAGTTAACTACCGTTCGCTCCAAATAGAAAAATTAAACAACGAACTGCAATTAAGCAGTTGGAGGCATTGAAGGAATGTTCGTGTGAGAGATCACAAAAACATGCTCCACAATATGATAATTGCTCTTCTCCCTTTTAGTTTTGCTCGTTCCCCTTTGCTTTTGTGCATGCACGAGTTAACTCACGTTGAAAAAATGACGAATGTGAGTTAACTCATGTTGAGTATTTTTAAGGAGAACGAACAAAACTAAGAAATTTGTTGTTCACACACCAGTAAATGACCAAAATACCCCTGGTTAGTTAACTGGCGCCGATTTCGTATTTCCTCGGTAGTTAACTACTGCCAGTTTTGAAAACCTCGGCAGTTAACTACCGAGGCGCTGTTTCATCAGCTGATAAGAGCAGCTACTCCCCCTACTCACTATTTCATCATCAACTTTCATACCACTCTCATATAAAAAGACAATTAAGGTTATGATAACGCTGACCGACTCTCTTGATAATTTGAAGGCACAACTTAACATATATTTTGAGTATCTTGGTGAAAATCAACATACACGTCACTTATTTGCTCAGATGCCTTGCATGAACCTAGGTGCAGATAAAGATAAAGACATGTGGAAAACGACGATCTATGTGTCTTGGCTTATTCGCGACGATAGCGACGTCGGATTTATGTTTCAGAATATGGTTGAAGATAATTTATTATATATGTGTGTTCGTTCCATCTGCACATGCATAGAATGTCGATAGATGTTTTATGCAACGATATGTAATGCGTTGTTTAATTATGGACACTCTTTAATGTTTTGATGAATTTCAAACATTCGTGTAATAGTAATGAAATGTCGGATTGATTTAACTATGGACAATTGTAAAAGATCATGTATTGTTCTTGTTTATGACTGATTATAAATAGTGTATGAGCTGTATTGCCTCTGGAAATGCTCTGGTTGAATTACAGGTAAAAAGAGGCCGAAAATGGCTCGATTTCCATTATGCAGAAGGCACTGTCTGCATAATTGATTTCCTCGACAGGTAACTGCCGATGCATCCGACGGCAGTTAACTACCGAAGTAATACGAAACCGCGGCAGTTAACTGCCGAATGATATTTTGGTTATTTACCGGTGTTTTTCAACCTTATTAAGTGTGTAAACAATAAATTTCCAAAACTAAAAGGGATATGAGCAATTCTCCCACAATATAGACCCAACTTGGAGTACTAATTGGGCTGTTTTTGGTTAGTGGTTCGAGAAGTGGCCTGTGAAGTAAGGTATTGCATGTAGAAGCAGTTTAGAGTCACCTCATCCATTTTATTCCATCCTATCCTAGTCATAGGGAATAAATTCCCAACCAATTTCACTTTTATGATTAACTAAAGGTAGTTTCTATCTGGTAACAAGGAGACCAAAGGCACCAAAATTGGGTATATTAAAGCTTCCATTTCTCTCTATAACAATAAAGTGGCTAAAGGTCAGTTTTGGAATAAAGGAAAACTTGAGAATTGATTCCCTTAGCTATTTTCTTTTTACTGTCTTAAGAACATTGTACTGTATGTGCAACGGATTCTTGACTGGCCTTAGTTCCTCTACATCTACTTAATAAATTTGAATGAAAAAAAATGTGACAACTAACCTAGCTATTGTAACACTTAAGTGTTAATCTGTCTATTGGTACAAAAAATAATCAAAGATTATAACTCTGATATATGAGATGGGAACGCGCTTTTAGTGATAGGCCTCGAATTGAGACACATAGCATCTCGATCTAACAATCAGCAATGCGTTGAATGTGTGAATGCATGTATTGTTGGCCACAGCGATCCATATCCAAAATGATGGAGGTAATGTAGCAAAATAGTGTCATGGTGACAATTGGCAATTTGAGTACTAGTGCACCATTTTTTTAATTGTGTAACATAAACTAAACTAAACCTATCATTACTATTTAAAACTTAAAAAAAAAAAAAAAAACTTGTTATGATGTGAAAGATGTGATAGCTTCCTATTTATGTATTTTCCCCTGCAAATAGTTGAGATTCCTTGACAGCAATTTGGATTCATATTTAGTCATTATTTGGATGGTCCTAAGACAGTGGAAACATAACATGGCTGAATAGACAAATATTTGGATACTTATTAGTTAATTTTCTTAATTATAGTTTTTAAGATTTGTTTAATTATCAGTTGCTTACAAAGTTCTTAAAGATCCAACATAAATCAGACAGGAGTCCTGTATAATATTGACCAAAATAATCAGACTCCTAGTCCACTATCCTATAAGATCAATTATTAACCCCTTGATGTTAACTACTATAGAAATTAAATTTATCTTTCTGGATTTTAAAAACCCACTTGAGAATTAAAACAAAAATCAAACTATTTTAGCTTAATAATTGGAGCATTCAAACTATTGAATTTGGGATGCAGCTGGTTTAGAAGTGATTCATGGACAATGTATCGACGAAAGCATCTATATACTGCAATGATTTGTCACCAATTTGACATGGGAAAGTAACCAAAACTAATTAATATCCCAATTAGTCTTAAAGAATACAACTTTGATTTGTATAAGTGCATCATCACATGATATCATTGACTTGTGCTCTTGTCATTTACATGTGCTCCTCTTAAGCAATATGCTTTCTATTTTAGTTTTATCTTTTTACTTAAAATGTTACTCCATCTATTTTAAAATGAGTGTTACTTTTTAAAAAATATATTTTAAAATGAATGTATTTTTAGTTTCTAAAGCAATATTAACTATTTCTTTCTAGTTGTGCCCTCCAATTAATACCATATGCATTATTTTACCTTAGTGAAAAGAAATTGATAAATAGTAAGGATAATCTAGTAAAATAACTATTTTTTTTCTTTTAGAAATAATTGCATTTCTTAACATGTATGTAAAAATATTAAATAACATTCATTTTAAAACGGATGAAAGATATTATAGTCAAGCTAAACAAAACCCAATCAATAAGATTGAGGAAGGATAATCATGAGTTTGTATACGTATAGAGATTGAAAACGTAGTTGACAAGCTTAATGAATTATGTAAACATGATTAATTTTGAGTTTTGAAAATTACTAGATGTTGGATCTATCGCTATATAATTATCTTTGCCTTTCTCTAAACTATGTCTAGCTGTCTTGTAATGTGAGAGTCCGTGCATCTTGATCCATGTACTATACCTACCTAATGGGGACCATCATTGTTTCTTCTGATATTATTATTGATATATGAATATTTGAGAGTTGAGGTTAAGATTCTTAATTTTTAATGTACGTTCCACCTACTATGGTAGCATATTCTGTACCTTTCTAACAATTTCTGAAATTTCTTTGTGAAATGTCATCAAATATTTGCATAATGTAAAAAAGAGTAAATAAAATAAAATGAAAAAAGAAATAAAAGGGGGGGTGGATTGGAGCAGGTGATGAGTTGGGTATAGACTGAGTCCACTTTTTACTACAGACAGATAAAAACAAAAATGGTTAACAAATTGAGTTAACCTTCTGCAAAATCATGCTATATACAATTGACATGTGCTCTATAACTGAACATATATTATATGCAATCAACAAGAGATACGGTAGGAAATTAGAAGCTTCAAAAGGTTAAATATACGTACTCCCCAAGAAAACAAATTAAGAATATACACACAAAAATTGAAAAGTTTCAAATAAGGAATGACACGACTAACTTTGGTTGGGTCTAGCGGATCGACAAATTCTACAACATTGCGAGTTATGGTTCGAATTGTGACAAATCTCTGCAACATTGTGAACTATAGTTTGAATCTCTTTCGAAGAGGTACCACATTTAGTATCCGACTCATCAAATAGAATTACAAGCATCGATAGGACAAGATATGTGGGGTCACTAAGGAAAATAGGAGCCTCGTATTCTACTAAACAAAAGAGTTATTTTGAAGACATGAACTAGAAGCCTGATATTTCTTTTTCATTCCATTTGGCGGTAACTCAGACATGGACTAAGAAACAAGAGAGTAGAACCAAAAATATTTAACAATGGATAAGATGTTCTTGTCAACTAACATATGGCTATATTTTATTGTCCAGAAGACAAGGCGCCGTATATTTTTGTATGGCTTTGAATGTGAAGAACTTCTTAATTAGATATATATACACACAAACAACCAAATCTTGGCTTAGACTTAACAAAGACACACATCATTTTATCAAGCAAGAGAGTTGATTTTGAACCTAATATAATATTCAAAATTATTTGAAGATACCAATTTATTCGTATACATTTCTATTTATCAAATATAAATGAGACGTATATTAGTCTTATTAACAACTGATAAACATGATTTAAGATTGCGAATGTGGTCGAAATTGTGGTTATGATCCAAAGTTTTATGTTGCGAGAAAATGCAACCAATGCAGTTGAAATTGCAGCCATGGACTGCAATTTAAAACTATGATGATAAGTATATAGATTTTGCATAATTAGAATGATAAAGTGAGTTGGATCAACTTAATTTTGAACTGCACTTTTCATCAAAAATAAAGCCTGCAAATATGAAGAATTATATTGCACAATTCCCCATACCAAGTACACAATTCTTCAGAGTTGAGACCCCATTTCATTATTTGAAAAGTGTTTAAATTTGAATAAGAAAGAAAAAGGCAAATATATATGACCATAAATAAAATCCACCAATATTCCAATACACTTCTAAAGATGATTTTTCCCAAGTAATTATACCAAACTGAATTTGATTGTGGGAAAATGCACAAGCTACAAGCCTAAAACTGATCAAGTAGTGATGTTACTAAAGAAAATTACATAAATAAAATAAAATTACATCTCTTAATTGTTTAAATGCTTCTAGCAAGCATTTCTTGATACTTCCTATCAGATTCTTGTTTTTCCAACTTGAACTTCTCATGACAATTAGCAATAAACATTTCAGCTAACATATCAATATTCTCATTAACAATCTCTTTCTCTTTTGTACCCTCTTGAACCTTCTTCTTCTCCTCAAGCCACTGTAAATATCCTGCAAGATGTGAGTCAGGACAATCCTCACTTTTTGGCTGCTCTGAAGTATCAAACAAACCTTCATAAACCCGTTCCGGAACCGGCAAAACATGAGAAGATTTTGAAGAACACCAATTATAATGAAGCCTAAAGGAACCTAAAATGATCTTTTTTCTTATGTTGTTACGTTTTTTGTGAGAAGAAGGGTAATAAGTGAAGTTGATAGTTGAGTTGTTATTGTCTTTAAGAATCTCAACTATAAAATCTTTGACTTTGGATAGTGCACGAATTATTCTACACAAGTGTGAAACTAAGAGGGTGTGGATAATTCTTTTGAGTTTCATTGAGGTTAAATTTGAAGATGATGATGATGATGATTTAAGTGAGAAAATTTGAAGAGATGGAGTGAACATTTTTGTGTGATTAAAGGAGCAGGTGGTGGATAGAAATATTATGAGAGAGTGAGTGTATAGTTTTGGTTCATGCTAGTTTATATGGGGGGATAATTATGTTGAAGTACTGATTTACCCTTTCTCTTTTGGTTTATTTAAAGGAGTACCATATACTTTTTTGATTTAAATATAGTCAAAATATACATTTGTCATTGTTTGTTCTTTTTCTTTTGTGGATAATATGCTGGGGATAAGACCCGCTTGCTTGTTTTGAATTTCTGCAATTTTACCTTCACCTTCACTTAATTTACATGGTGATATTATTATTATGTTGGAAAATTCTATGGTGAAGCGTGAAAATGACTTTTCTGATGAAGTTAATACTATAACATCAAAAGTGTAGTGAGTAACACCCCACTGTTTGTATAGTGGTATCAAAAGTTCAATCCTCATAATATCATCAGTTCATCAGATTAACAAGACTACACTTAATCTAATTTTATCCTACCTTGTTTTAAGTGTAACACCCACAAAGTATAACACTTAAGACTATCACATAATATCATCAAATTTGTTTGCATGTTAAGGATGCCAACGATAAAATAGTACCTGTAAGTCCAAGATGTTGCAAGCATTACTAGATGAATTACTATTAATCATTAATCAACAATTTAAAAATGAATCAAACATTAAAATCAAAATTAACTTTTTCAAAAAAGTCAGTTTTCTGACTGCACCGTAGAAGCTCCCATGTTATGTTAGTATACTAATTATATTATTGTCTGTAGTAATTAAGCAGCTCGAGAACGGAGATTAAGGCTTAAGAATCGCAAGAATCACAAACCCAGTGGTTAACATGATTTTACATTATCATATCATTTTGTCTCTTACATTATGGTTTTGTTGCTTAAAAAATAGTGAATAACTAACATAGCTGATGATCTTATAACAAATATGACAATTAAATTGAATTTATACTGTTTAATAAAGCAAATGATTGAATAAAAATAAATTTTTATTTCCTATTAATTTTTTCAATTAAGATAATAATGATAAAATTGTCAAATGCTACTTGAAAATCGGACTTGTCAAACGAAAACAATGATCAAAAGAGTTCAAGTATCTTTAGTAAAAAAAAAAGAAAGGGCTGAAGCATCTATTATATTCTTTCATATTTTATTTTGTCATTCAAAAGATAATATTTTCTTTATAAAATTTAAAATATTAATTTAGATTTTTTTATTTATATATGTGTCAAAACCTTAAAACTATTTATATAGTATGAGATTGAGATAGTAGTTAATTTGGGGACTATTGTTTAATCTTTCATCAATAAGACTGCAGTTTCCTAGACATTACAAGTAATTATTTTATTGCTCAGAACCTTCGTCTGAATTTGCAGCCGAAGCTAAGCTCTTAATTTCCTTGTATAAAAATATATAGCGTCCCAGTTTAGTTAACCTTTATTTCATTTGCATTAGATCGGAGATTGTGGTAGAGTCAGTAATAATATAATACTTCAAAAAATATTAATTACATAGCCGATCATCTAAAAATAACAATGTGTACTAACTTTTCTTTTGAAAAAGGAAAATAAATAAATCAATATGGATTATCTCAAATCTTACAGAGACATCTATTTCTCTTTTTCTTATTTTTCTATCTATAAAATAGTATGCATGATCTTCAAGTAGTTAGATTTGAAGGAGACCTGCCCGAAATTACGTGCACTCAAATCAAATTATTAGCCTTAGATTTGAGACTTTTTTTATCCTGGTGTCATGTCGATATGTAGAATAAATGTTACTAGTACATATTTTTATACTTTATACATATCACTTTACATTAAAAAAAACTGAGTTAAATGTACCAAAATAAAAGATAAACTTTACTGTTTGACTATACTTAGTATCTAATTAACTCTATCTAGCGTGTTTTGTTGACAAACCTCTATGAAGTGTTAGGATTAGGTGATTACGTAGCCTTCAGCATTATGAATATATCAGACTGCTTATAAGTTATATTTATGAATATGAACGTGTGTGATATCATATAGGATTAATTATTTTAAAGAATCGAAGAAAAATTGTGATGCTATCGCGAGTGGCCGTGTCGTGAATCGTGATATATTATCATTTAAGGAAAAGAGGGATGCTAATTGTAGCGAAGGAAAAATTCATGAGAGCATAAAAAATGAATTATAGACATTGGATTGATTGTAATAATTCGTGTAGGGCACCTAAAATCTAAGGGTGGCCACGACAACATGTTAAATGATGTACAATTTTATCTTTCGACGACATTGGGTTGTTTGGAGTTCAAAAATTATAATTTACATATAAGATCTGCTACATTATCTAAAAAATGATTCTCAACTCTCCATGTTATATTTCTTAATTGAAATTGGTTCAACAAAAAGAATAAGAAAATGTAACAAATTAAGTTTGTATGTTAAGCTTCTATATCAATCAAAGTCCAAAAGGTTAATTCTCCAGGTTCTTTAGTTAATGGGTTGTACAGAACACTGCAACTCCATGTGATGAGCTCGTTTTGTCATACTGACCATATACAGCTTTTTTGAAACAAAAAAAAAAATCTGCAAAATAAATTGCGCTGAAGAAGTTTTTGATTGAAAGAGATAGAAGTGAAAGAAGACGGAATGAAATTTAATTCATCCTATTTCATGAAGGAATTAAACATAATTTTGGTTTTTATAGTGGTAAAATTTGATTTTGGTCTCTATAATTTGTATTTATTTTCTGTCTATGTATTTAACATTTTAGATCATTTTAACGGACCTAAGTGTTGAGTCTCATGAGAGGAGCTCATGGTCATTCATATTGTGGTCAAAATTTTAAAGGATTTTCTTTTTCATCTAATGTATAATTCTAAGTCACGGTGCTATACCTCAAATTCGAGTTCATCAAATCATTATTATGCCCCCTTCGAGCGGAAGTTTCTTCATCCAAATACATTTGTAAAGTTGTTGTTTGCTCTCATTTAACATGCCGTCTAAACACCATTACTTAAAAAGACTTTTAATATGAGAAGTCAACCAACTATCAATTATGATACTATTTTTGGGTCATGTGGGAGGTTCATTGTAAGAATAATAGTTGTGTTTTATATTTACTTTAAAAGGTCTTACAATCCACCACATTTCGACTTAAGAACATTTCATGGTATGAAAACTATTAACATATTATTGTCCCACCACTCAACTTCAATTCTAAAAAAATCAACAAGTTGTTTTTGTTGTTCTAATATTTTTAGAAGAATGCATTGTTAATGCTATTAGTCTCTTGCCAATCTCTTTCCAATGAGTCAACCCTAAGATCAAGCAAACTTTAATATATTAAAACTAAGAAGTCATTTGTTACAACTTTTTTCGTGAACAATCACCTTTTTTAAATAGAATAATTTCTTTTAGAAGTTTTCAATTGTTTGTTTCAGATTTTAAAAAATTAAATTTGGGGAAAATATGTAAATTGTTTTAAAATTTTTTGAGTAAATTATAAACAAAAACGTTTTTGTTAACTTTTTTTTTAAATGATTTTTATCATGGTAAACAAACATAAAACAATTTTTACTTTCCTATTAAATCTCTAAAAAAAATATTTTATTGAATACCGAAATCATAATATTTATTTATAATCCATAAAAAATATATTTTTGTATACAGAAAAATTAAAGTTTAAAATAATACGATATATTTCATCCAAAAATAATAATAATAAAACAATATATTTAATTAATCTGTCGTAAGTATGTGGGTGTATTGAATGGGATCAATTAAAACATTTTTTTCTTTAAAAAAGTTAAAAAAAAAATTCTATATTATAAGAAAAAATTATTAACGCTTATCAATGAGTTATGATATCGCACAAATCCAAATATGCAATCGAACTAGTTAGTCATCTGCAATATTTACTTACGTAATGCTTGCCTTTTTCCTTCAATTAAGGTTACAGGTCCACATAACTTTATATTTTTTCAACCAATAATGAAGTAGACGTAACTGCTTATATTATATAAATATCCAGCATGCTCCAGTTAAGAGGCATCGATCAGTCACACAAACTAAGATATTAGTTCTTGTGATATCATTCACATATATATTGCTGAAGTTGCTAAAGTGATTATAATCATTGGTGCTCACAGTTGATTTGTTAATGCCTATTTTGGATGATAAAAACAAAACCCAACACGTTCGATGCAATTAAAATGTGATGTCATTTTCTGTTTTTTCGTAGTTAGTGCTAATGAAAGCGTGATATCATTCACATATATATTGCACAAGAGTGATCATGCAATTCGCATCAGCATAGAATGCAATTTGTGTGCCCGCAATAGTTGCACTTTGCACAGTGTTGAAATGGTCTTGCGACACTAAATCGATCTGGTGTAGTGTTATTGTTTGATTGTTTCATTGTTTTTTACTTTTTGATAAAGATTAGTGTTTCATTTTAAAGTCACTGTTTCAAACCCAACATATATTGATAATAATAAAGAACAAACATGACTAATGGAATGATCCAAGTGACAATAGATTTTGATCACTTAAACAAGTGGTCAAAAGTTCTATCAACTTTTATAAATTCTCTTATCACAAGGATTGAATGCTCTGTCTATATCAAATAGAACTCTCTATTTAATAGATAGAGAGATTCAGACAAGTTCATAGGCCAAGTTATTTGATTATTTACATGTTTGGTACTAGTGTAATTTTATTTCGAAATTTATGGAATTAGTGCAATTTCATTTTTATTTAATCCAACTATTGTTTTAAAAATGTAAAATATATTTAATCCCACCAATGTTTCACATGCCCAATGTATCTTCTTCGTTCTTAGGTGAAATCTGAAGCGAGTTTTTCTGCCATTTAGAAAGAGAAAAAAAATTAGTCACAGTTGAACTATGGCTAACTGTTTTTTTATTATGTTTGGATTCTAGAATTCAAACAACAAAAAAGTACTTTTAGAATTCGAACACGTGCTTTGCATATTTCAAACCCTGTTGTCGTAAACAAACAAAAAACCCTATTGTGATAAAATACAATTTTATAATCTTTTTCAATAATTTTACACATCAAGATTTTAGAATCTAAACATCTCATTTACATGTTTTGAATCCCTATTATAATAAAATTCAATTTCATATTTTTTTTTCCTATCCTTTACCTGGATCCGATTCTAAAATTCGAAAATCAAAGGATATTTTTAGATTTTCAGGGGCACAAGAGAGAAAAGGGATTATCGATGTTTCCATTTCAATTTTTGCTTAAAAACACATAGAAATTTCACATTTAACCCAAAAGGTAGCTAACTACTTTTCAGGAACAAAGAAATCAAAGGAATCCAAATGGTAGTTAGGATTAAATGTGTAATTTCCATGTGTTTTCTAGTAAAAATTAAAGTGGGAACAGCAATATTTGAGAAATGGAGGGATTACCTCTTATCTTTGTTAAGCCCAAATCTAATTGGGCTGCCAATAGACTGGCCTTAGTTAAGTCCAATCATGTTTGTTTTGATAATTTTCCAGTTGAAACTTGTCACCCCAATTCCGACCTCCTCTTTAGTAATGATATAATAGTTGCACTAAAATAATATATTTTTTTGAAGAAATTGCACTAAAAAAATATTGATCGGGGATAATTCACTAATCTAATTTTATTTTTTTTAAGGAAATTCACAAATCTAAACTTATTTACGCATAAGAGTTCTGCTATTTATCACTATGTTTTTAGTGGATTTATTACTAAGCTTAATTACACAGAAACTACAAATACATACATACAAACTCCCTTAAAAGATGTATTCTTGCATTTCGTTTCTTGATATTGATCATTTTGTTTAAAAGAAACAAAAAAAAATCTATATATTCGTTTGACTGAAAACAGGGAAGTATTCTTGCATAAATTGTTTTATGAGATGATTATCAACTATCAAATCTCCTACTAGGAATCAATTTCCAATGTCTTATGTATGCTTGGTTCTACCTTTGAAAAAGGTTAAATTGATTCTAAAGATGGATGATTGTTTTGTTTTCAGAATGATTCAAACTTGAAGTTAAAACATAGAGTTATTGTTTTCATAATTGATTTTAAATTAATTATTCAACCTATGTTTACATAAATTTATTTAAATATAAATATAGATCATTTTGTATTCAACTCACTTTTAGTATTGTCAATTCTACAAAATCAATTTGAATGCAATGAAAAACACAAGAAAAAGAGTTTAAATTGTAATTTTAATTATTTTTGAATAAGCGTGATTTGTGAAAAATCTTTTATAAACACATAAGTTCCAAAAAAACCTTTTACAGCTAAAGTAAAATAGATGCATATCTGAGAATAAAAAGATAAGGAAAGGATAATGTCAACACATGGATTTATAGGATTTATACTCGTTTATGATCAACCTAGTAGCTATTTATAGTCCCTTCAACCTAATGATTTTTTTAATAAATCACAAAGATTTACACCACAAGAGTATACAAGCGTCATACTAACAATACTCCGGTGTTCTCAAATTTGGCTTAATGAGAAAGATATGCATATAGAAATTTGTAGATAATCTTATATTTAGAGACAATTTTTTTTTTTTAAATAGTCTTATAATTAAGGACAGATTGAGTATTGAAGACAAAATATGTATATTGTATTCCTTGTAGAAAAAACCTAGCTAGTGCCGCAATGGTGTCATAGAACATGTACTTCATTTTGACAATTGTATTTAATGAGTAATTCAAATTTTATTTGCACTATGTGCCATAAAATCCTTGTATGATATTGTTGATATTAAATGCTTCGACGTGTCATTTTTCAAGGTAAAAATTTGACTCAAAGTCAAACTAGAGTTTGTAATCACCAAACAATCTAAAAAAACATTGCTTGTAATCAAAAGACGTGTTACTTAGAAGTACATGATCAAATTTCTGGACATGAACACGAGTTTGTTTTCTCTAGATTATTTTTTTTTTTGAGAGGTTTGTTTTCTCTAGATGATAACAATCTTTTAGTTTTATTCAAAAAGTTTCGATTGCACACTCAAACAAACATTATATGATAAATAAGCATGTTATTATCATCAAAACTAACTACGAGTCATTGTTCAACGAACCAACTTGATTCGAACATACTTAATTTAAAATCAATTTTTGTAAACGCATGTTCAAACTTATACGGCAGGCCAACTTGTAAAGTTTCACAATGGTGTTTGAGTGCTTTGTTATCAACTGTAACATCGTAAAAGTTGTCCATAAAACTCTGTCTTCGGTGTAAATTGTTGTTGCTGAATGTGACTCTAATGTCTCTTACCCTCTTTGAGTCAGTAACAAATGTTAAAAGTTAAAAAGAAAGTGAAGCCATGTCCCACCAAGAAAATAAATGGCAACAAGAAACACATGTATTAACCATCTTGAGAAAGAATAATTATCTATTATCAAAGTGGATTAAAAATAAGAGTGGTAACAAACATGAGTGAAGAAAAATCAATAGCAACACGGAACTGAGATTGCACCATGAATGCGCTCAATATGCGTTTATCTTTTTTTAACCTTTTATTACTATTCTGAGAATCTTGTTGTTAAAGTTACATTCTACTTTTAGGATAAATATATACTATGCAATTTTCTAGTAATTTTTCTGACCCCTCATATTGCAAGTCGCAGTGGCAAGCAATGGAACAGAAATTTTTAATCTATATTATATTTTCTTTTTGGGAAAGATTCGATTGTCTGTATATAATTATCTTAAGGTGTGTGGTTAAAGTTATTTTATCTTGATTCCTTTATGGAAATTATAGCAGACCTATTGTGTCTGAATTTATGCCAGAATCTTTATAGTAATATTTAATTACTACTCACAATGTCATAACAATTTAAGACCCATTATACGAATGAATACGATCATAGAGGTAGATGATACGGAGTTACACTAACAACAAATCATAACAAAAACAAAATGTCTATCATACAATCACTTGATCAAGATTAGAAGGCGATCCGAAAATCACATCAGATATCCTTTATCCAAAAATTTCACACATGCCTCGATCACAAAATTACCTCAGTGTTAAAGTGTTTGTAGTTACAACAACTCCGACTGTCAATCTAGATCCACTTCAAATCAACAATATTAACCAATTTTAATATAATTAAAAAATATCTCAATTCCAATTTTATGGCAATTTTAGCATTTTATTTTTATTTTAAATAATGAATGTTTCAGAAATTTAAGATAAGATTTATTCAAAAAGAAGAAATATATGAACACTCTCTTCTTAATAGTCTCTTTAACGTTCACTCTCTTATTAGGTGAAATCAACGTGGATATCACGCTTTGAAAATAGATCCCACATAAATTGGAGAGATTCACGTTGACTTACCGATAGAGAAAGTGTTAAAAAAGAGCATGTTCATACCATTTTTTATTCAAAAAATAAATAAAAAAATTAAGATAAGATTGTCTTTGTTTTCCAACTTTACTTTTAATGTATTTATGCTCTCTGCTGACAGGCAATTGAGAGATTAATATTAGTTTATATACATAGTAATAGTCTGGAAATACTTTTTAACCTCTCTTGAGTGTGACCCTAACCTTAAATAATTGATGTGAGGGCCAAAAACATTAGTTTGTAGTTGTGTTCTCTATGACTTATTTATTATTTTAACCTTTTGAAGTTTAGTTTTTTTTTAGGCCAGCTTGCCTTTGAATAAATTATCATTTTTAAAATCAAAACAAGAAGTAAAAATAAAATATTTTCAATAACAAAATGGACCTAAATTTTCCTCATTTTTTATCTCCAGATTCTTTCTCACTTGGTTCAATTTCACATGATGACAACATTTGACAAAAAAATTTGTTTGTTTCTATGTACCAGTACTTTGTTTATGTCAATTTGATTATTGTCCATTCTTATCTTTAATTCAAGAATAATTTGCTGTTGACCCTGCCTTACCTCATTTAGAAAAATAGATTCATATCTTATTCTTGAAGCCTTTATATGGGAATATATGAGACAAATCTATACCAAATATAGTCTCAAATTAGCATTATTAGTATCACCATTTCAATCTTCTTCTTACCTCCCTCTTCCATTTTGTTCTCAGTTTTCAATGAACTATTTTCCATATATCTATTAGTACAACTCAATCTTTGTTCAAATTTTGGTGAATTTTGAGTTTTGCAATAGTTCATGTCAATTTTTTGATATGAATCAAATTTGGAATATAGGAGCATGCAATCAACAACAACTATCCATAGTTGAAGAAGGAGAAACAACAAAATCATGTAATACAAACACTATTATGAGCCGTTTCGAGTCACCAGCTTCTGCTTTTTATGCAACAGAAAACTGCATGGGATTTGCAGAATTTGATCACCAAGTTGATAATAATCAATCTTTGAGTTCTCAATCATATAAGGTTAATGATTTGGAGTTCCCTTTGTGTCAATCTCTAAGGGAAAACAATCATTTATTGGATGCATCAAACCAACATGACCCCAACTTTGAACTGTCTAACACTTTGCAAGCATTGGTGAAATCTCAACTGAATGGTAATCAACACCTTAGATTCCCAGAAAACTTGAATAAATTTTCATGTGGGAATTTTCCTGGGAGCAAGCCTTTTCCAATTGAACAGCAAAAGTTGTTCTTTGATGGTCTTGCCTCAGTTAGCAACAGCTCATCATTTTGTAATAAAGGAAATCATGACTATATGGTAAGTGGTTTTGCAAAATGAATCTTCTGCGGCCTCTTCCACCTCTCCAGTAGAACTCAGTCATTGAATTAATCCAACGATCGAGATACTACTGGAGGTGATGGAGAGACCGAAGATGATCTGTGTCATAACATATTTATACTAGTATTGAGAACCCTTGCGTCTCACAAGGAAGAAATCGTCAAAAGAATATATATTTGTTACACTTTATACTTTTTCGTGTTCAATTATTGAGCATCAATAACATCTAACATAAATCATTGTATCACATTAGGCATACATCAATGAATCACATGTCTAATTATAGCATCCGTTTGCAGGTTGCTCGTGGATCTTATCATTTATCTGTTGAGCAACTGAATTTCTCTTCTCAGCATGAGAAGTTGTCTCCAACAATTTCAGCAGGAAGTTTATCAACTTCTCTTGGAAGCACTTCTTCTAGTGGGAATGTAGTCTCAAGTAAAACAAGAATTAGATGGACTAAGGATCTTCATGAGAAGTTTGTTGAGTGTGTGAATCGCCTTGGGGGTGCTGAGAGTAAGTATAGCTTTCAAAATTTGTCAATTGAAAAAACAAATGTTAATATCTGATAGTCTTTTCTATTGATTTCTTGATTATAGAAGCAACACCAAAAGCTATATTGAAGATGATGGACTCTGAAGGCTTGACCATATTTCATGTGAAAAGTCATTTGCAGAAATATAGAACTGCAAAATTCATGCCAGAGTCAGCTCAAGGTAATTTCTTTTTTTTCTTTAGCATCATTGTAGTGTAGTTTGACTAGTTTATTTTTCATGTTGAGTATATTTTTTGTGTTTGAATTTACTAGCATTCATGTCATAAATGATAAGCAAATGTTTGTTAGTGTTTGTCAATGGATAGGATATAGGTTTATCTTTTTCCCTTTGTTTTTCTTTCATTGGTTATTGATATGACTCAAATGAAATAATGCAAATTGTTCATAGTGACTAATGTCTGGTTAAATAGGCTTCAAATATAAGAAGTTGCAATGCAGAATAAATGTATTTAATCCACTAGAATGGTAGAAGATTGAACTACTAAATGAAAAATATTTCAATTCCATAACACAATTCTTCTTATGGTTAAATTATCTCCTTTAGGATTTAACTTCAATTATTCATAACTTATTGTCCCAAGTGTTCTTATTTTCTTTCATATTATCATATTGACTCCTAATATTGAACGAACTAATGTATCCAATTTCAGGGAAATCTGACAAAAGAATCCATATAGATGATGTGCAGCATGTTGGTGTGAAAACGTAATCCTATTTTTTCTTTTACCTAAACTACTTTGATACTCTTATGATGATTAATTTCATATGAACCTTATATGTTATGACTCTATAAATCTACTAAATTTACACTACTCTTGATTTCAGTGGCTTTCAAATCAAGGAGGCACTTCAACTTCAATTAGATGCACAAAGGCGTCTTCATGAACAACTAGAGGTATATCCTTGCCATTCATTTTCTTTATGAACTTCGTTGAACTTTGATACTATATTGAATTTTTATATCGAACCTAAATCATCATTAAAAAAACAGTTTGTAAGGTAAGGATTGTCACTCGTTATAAACTCATTTCAGACCTTATTTTTATTTTAGATGGGACTTTATCGAATACATTTCTAATCATATTCTTTCTTCGGTCTAGATTCAAAGAACATTACAATTGCGACTTGAGGAACAAGGCAGACAGCTGAAAAAAATGTTTGATCAGCAGCAGAAGACATGTAATAACCTCTTCAATACTCCAAATACAATCAATGATGATACAAAAAATATTGCTAAAGATGTTGAGGTTTCTATTTCTGAAGGGGCTGAACACATAATTTGATAGTTATGTATAAAACTATTGTTTCTCTGAAGCTTACTCCTTGTAAGCAACAGATAAATCACACCATGAAATTTTGTTATGGGAATAAAAGTATTGTTGATCCTGTCATCCTGCAAATATAAACTCAGTAATTTAGTAAAGATTCTAGTGTTGTTGCTTGTGTAATATTCTATAGAAACCAGAAGCATTAATTGTACAGTTATAGTACAGTAAACTACACTAGCATTATTGAGAGAAAATATATATTAAATCTGCACTAGCTCAAGCTTACTGACATAATTATTTAATTCATTATGATTGCATTTAGTCACCATCACCGAAATGACATTCTGAAAATAGTCATTATAAAAACAACCATTTATTTGATCGGAGGTTAAATTTACTAATCTAGTACATGGAGACAAATCTTTTGCGAGAAGTTAACCCCTTAATGGAAATAGTTACTTCTAATTATTAGTCTTTTTATTGCACACAAAAATATTTTAGTTTAACAAACACTGAAATTGGGGACCCAATAGCTACAAAATTCAATACTATGAATAATTTATTTTTATGTTTTTTATAGGTTCTCTCCACTATTCAAGGTATGTCAGACACAATGTCGATACATCTATAAGTCATAATTTGAACATTGATTCTCTACGTTGTAGAAGTCTATTATTAAGAGTCTCACTTTAAATGACATATGGCATGACAATATGTTTACAAGTGGATGCAATACTCACCGTACAAATTGGTTTTTGTAAAGTTGAGTTAGACTTAACTCAACTTTAATATGGTATTAAAGCTTACTCAAGATTTGTTGAGCTATCTATCAAGTTTATGAAATCGAATCGTTCGTGTCATGTTCTAAATGTTTGGTCCTAGGTGTGAAGGAGATGCATTAAGACAGACCCATTTAAGTGGAGGATGTCTTACAATATGCACCATAAAGATAATTACATATGAGAAATTATATTTTTATTTTGACATGCAAAATTACTTTGTCGTGGGCAATTCCTTATTGGAAAATGCCAAGATAGACGTAAAATAGAGATAAAGTCTTAAATGAGTTTATAAAGTAATATTTTTCATTTTAATAAGTTAGTTTTATAAGAATGAATTATGTCCAATATAACAAATTAATGGTATAAGATCGTATCGATTCAAGTCATCCACTATTTATATTCATTAGCAAACTCAATAGTGTTGAGTGTGAATAGTGTTGAGTGTGACATGATGTATTGGATAAACCTCAAGTCCTACATATGATAAAGATAAGGTCCGAAGTTTGTTAAGTGACACATCTCACCTCAGAAGTTAGTTTTGTAAGGATGAATAAATTAGTTTTGTAAAGATGAATTAGACCAAATATAAAAATCTACAATGATATCAGAGCTTATCGATTCAAGTCATCCACCATTGTACTTACACATCAAACCCATAGTGTTGGCTTGAGAGGGTGAATTGAAAAAAAATTCAAATCTCGCATAAAATAAAGATAGAGGTTGAAAAGATTTATCAATAGTGGCATCTTTCGCCTTAAAAAGAATTTGGTGTTTCACCTTACACATTGATTTTGTAAAGATGAGTCCGACTTAATATAAAGATTGATTTTCTTCAATAGTTTTGGAATTGATTTTGTCTATTAAATCATTGTTCTCCCAATAGGACCCTTTGGTAATATTGTGTCTACTAGATTATATTCAACAATGAATTTTACCCTTTTTTTTTTGTATATTTCCTTTACACGAGTAATTCTATTTGAGACATTGTCGGATACCAAATGTAGATACATTTTACAGTTGAAGTTCAAATATTGATTCTTTATGTTGTTAGAGATCAACCCCTTATGCTAAACTAGAGGGTCAAAATGAAACTCATTAAATAGACCGGAATCTTTCTGCATTTTTTTAATTATATTATAAGATGTTTATGTGAACATAATTCAATTGACAAAAACACTGCAACATGTTAAAATTGGGTTCGAACTCCAAAATTTCCGCTTATTCACCTTAAGGGTGAATATTTAGTCAATGCTACTTGAAACAAAAAAAATCTATATTGAAGACCGTCCTTTCTTGGCATTTCTTTTTGGAGCTACTTGCATATATTATAAACATGTATTTGGGATCTACACTCTTTCTACAGCCATTGGTAACCATTATCTAGCTGAGCAAATGAAACATAAATAAATAGCCAAAGGGTAATTTACAATTCTATATATTGTTTATTATTTTCTGATGTATTGGACAAGATTCTTTCTCTCAACCTCCCTGTATTTTTTGGAGCAACCTCTCTGTTGAGGGTAAAGTAATTGGTCGATAGGGACGACTTTGGCTGGGAGACACGTGGACTATATTCATTACATTGAATTGAGCATGAGACCTAATCTCAAATGTTCCGAAATTAATTAATTTCAAACGATATTGGAATCTTTTTTTTGTTTTGACAAGAAACGATGTTGGAATCTCAGAAATATTATTTGCCGAATGTGTGGAACGTAATTTGCAAATATGAAATGAGTCAGCATAACAATGTAAAGGATAGTCAATGAAATTCAAAGTGTATAATATGAAATGAGAATGACGTGCATGACAAAGCCATAGCCGTGACAGCTTAAAGAAAGTTGGAAAGTGGCTCTATTCTATGTTTTATTTTTTAATTTTGAAGACAAGAAGACAAAAATGTGCTTTTAACTGTTAAGAATTGTTGCCAAAATAATGTTAAGAAAAAAATTGATTATATACTAATTAATAGTTTCGTTTTTTTCAAAAATAATGTAAAGGTTTTTTTTATATATCAAATAAGTATATAACTATGTAAAATTATAACTACAATCAGTGATTCTTTGGACCCGCGGCAATGATTCTTTAGACTCTACGGAAGAATCGTAACTCCAAACTTTGGGAGAATGTCGATCAGCCACCGTCTTTCATGGTCAAGCGCGCACTAGAGTCACTTAATGAATGGTTGTTTATGCAGAGAGCTAGGAAACTCGATCGACCATCGCAAGCAACATAATCATGGACAAAGCCTCCATTTGCAACTCTAAAGTGCAATCTTGATTGCGCCTTCTTTAATAATAGTTCCATTATAGGTTGTAGCATATGTTTTCGAGATTCTGTTGAACAACTTGTTTCATGTTTGTCGAATTTCAAACTTGCTTCTTCGCCACCTGCTGAAGCTGAAGCTTTAGGACTATTAGAGGCCATAAAATTTGCTATTGAAAGAGACATGAATTCAATTATCTTTGAGCCTAATGGTAAAATTGATATAGATGTTGTTAATTCTAAACTAATTCGCCATAATGAATTGGGAGACATTATTAATAAATGTAAGGATCTATTGGCATCTCACAATGGTTATGTTGTGAGACATGTCAGGAGGCAAGCTAATAAGGTTTCTCATATTATAATTAGAGTTGTCTTATCCTACCCTAACCCCCATATTTTCAATGATGTACCAGACTATTTGTACTTCTTATCATTGAATGAAATGACATAATTTTACGTTTGCAAAAAAAAATAAAATTATAACTACAATCAGTGACCCTCAAAAAACTACAATCGGTAACCTTCTAATCAGTAATTTACTTCGAAAGGTTATAATACCTTCTAATCAATAATTATTAGTTAAAAGTAAGATAACCACATTTATGTCCAACAGATGCAAAAAGATAATCCTATGCCAAATAGAGAAAAGGACAAAGTAATGTAATCACGATTAATTTGTGCCGATTAATCCTACCAGTTGGATTGAGAACCAAATCAGGTTCAATTTAAAAGACTGTGAAAAACACACTATCACAAAACAAATAAGAAATCAACTATATACTCCACACATTTAAGCTTTGGTTTATATGTATAAGCTTTTCTACAATTTTTTTCTTTTAAAAGGACCAGAGATGACAAAACCGGTTGATCATCGTGCCAACCGATTTAACTTGCTTTTTGGCTGGGTGATTTGACATTTTCAATCCGCCACACCGTTAGGTGGCTCGTCCCGTCTAACTGCTAAAAAATTGTAATGTTTTGGTTTACTCCACACATTTAACCATCTATTCCTAAAGTGTCATGGAACAATACTAGAATTTCTGAAAGCCGTATGAGTTAGCTGAAAAATCAGTTTCTAACCAAAACCTACTCCAATTTTTCTTATAAGCTATCTTGATAGCATTCATCACTCATGAAGTTCAATCTAAAAAGCAATAGTGATATGCACATTGACGCCAAATCCACCCAAGTAATTAGAATTTTTAACCCTAATTGTTCCTCCACATGTTATAGGGATTGAACAACCCTTATTAATACCATCAATATTACACTAGACCCGGTTAAGGATGGGGTTTGCCACAATACCTCATTATGCTAGGAGCACTAGACGCATGAACTGACAAAGAAAGCTTTTAAAATCACAACCTCATGCAAGTTAGAGTAAGATTGCACCTTGGCATAATCTTTTTATTTTCTAATAAAAAATGGTTGTGTATTTATATTCTACTTGAATTATCTTGTGTATGATGATGATGAAAAAAAGGCTTCATGATCAACATCCAACCAAGCATTAAACATCATTGTTAATTTAGATTATTTTTTTGTTACCCCATCAAGGTGTTGCCCATCTTGTTAATTTGGATTTAAGACTAATTATTGTTTATGGCTTACGGTTTACTTTTTTGTTATTTAAAAAAAAAAAAACATTTGCTCAAAATAGCTAAACAAAATGAAAACTTCTAACATTAATACCTATTTGAGTAAATCATTAAATTGGTTCTTGTCTCCATATTGTCATGTGATGGATACTAACGGAGTAAGACATAGATTACTTTAAACTATTAATTTGAGAGTGATTTATAAAGACATAGACTTATTTGATGGTTTATTCCGTATATAGAATATTTTTCCTTTTAAATAAAATAAAACGTAACAAATTGGTTCTGAATTACGAAAATTGATTGTAATTCACACAGATTGGCTGTCCTGCAACAAATGGGTTCTTAAAGGGATGGTTGAATGTTGATTTTTCCAGTCGATAGCAAATTAATTGAAACAGATGTGCATGCAAAAAAGACAAAATGATCATGAGTAAAGGTTGTGTACTGGTCCCATCCTGGTTGGAATGTGCGGCTTCAAGCAGCAAAGAGGTGGTTACATCACATGAAACAAGCATTGTACACACACTACTCCAGATACAGATGATGACTCAAAGATCAAAATCATGAACTGAAACTTCAGATACTATAGGATAGTTGCTAATCTTTTTTTAGATGAAAGATAGTTGATAATCTTGCTCTTAGCCGATTGAATTTTGTAGGGTATGGTAAATAGAGGAATCTTATGTGAACAATCCTTTGTTGGGATAACTTGTTAGACAACTAAATTATAGAAAGAAATTTAGGGACGTCACTTGTGTATCATTGGGATACCAATGTTATATAACATTGACCAATGAAGGTGTGCCACATAACACTTCACATGCATATCTTTTCTCTTTCCTCTTTAGACCTCACCTTCATTGGTCAATGTTATATAACATTGGTATCCCAATGGTACACAAGTGGTGTCCAAAATTTAGGTAGTGGCACAAAAAACAAAGCAATAGAGAGAGAAAGTTGAAACATAACGTGAGAGAAAGTTGTCAAAAAGTAGTTGTTCAAATATCATTTTTTTAGTAAATATTAGCAAATATAAAATGCAATAAGAACATATTTACAAATGTATTTTTCATGTCATCATTTTGCATGTCAGATCATAAAAAAAAATGTCATGGTTTTAAAATAAGGGAACTATTTTCGTGGAAGGGGGTAAAATTAGAGATAAAAATGTAATTAATATGAATATAAATTAATAGTTAGTTTTTTTCAATTAAGATAATAAGAGTAGATCGCAAAGAAAATATGATAAGTTATAAGTCCAAAGTTACTTCAAGTATCTTTAGTTTGATACTTCTAGTTTGATAAATATTTTCTAAATGTGATAATAAAAGTAGATTAAGAATACCACATGAAGAAAACAATTAAAATTACATTGAAAACTAGATCTGACATTCTTTTTGAAACAAATATATTTTCTAATGTGATGGTTATTATAAGACAAATAAACAATATATTTTTAGCTTAATATTTGTATATGGATTGGTATAGTATTAGATTAGTCCTTTAAATGTTTAAAACATATCATGTAATTAAAATATATCATGTAACAAAAAAAAAAAATATTAAAAAGATACTACTATCATCTTTTCGAGTGGCAAGTGCAAAGTAAGACGGGGACTTAGGAGGATGGAATTAATAAAGTATTTTATCCTACAAACTTCAAATTTAATTTACTCTTAAAAAAATAGAATCTTGAATCAATTACCATGAATCTAAAGTACTATTGCATATTGCTATGCTGACTGCTGCTGAGTCACAACAGATTTAACATTTTATGGCTGTCTTCTATTAACCTAAGTCCATGTGTGACTCTTAGTTTTTCTCTGAAGCTACAATGCATACTAGTAGTATATATGTTTCATGAGTCAAAATGCACTTCAACAAAAATCCTGTCCTCATTCATTGATAAATTCCCTTTGTACAATGACAACATTATGTCTATATACATTTTTAACTTTTCCTTACTATTCATCACCCTCTCTCTCTCTTTTATCTCATCACAGACACATATATAATATAAACAACAACAATTTGATGTTTTGTATACATAAAAATACCTTTTAGGTTTTTTTTTCCTTAGATATATAGGTTTGGTATGTTAATGAAGTAATGAACATCACAAAAGTTTAAGCTAAGAGAACCAACCATGTACCAACATTGGTCAAAGATGTATGGAACTCAATGGGAATCCTACATAGGAATTAGCAACCTAGTTAAGGTTGTTGGGTCAGACCAAATTGTTGGATCAGAACAGATGAGTTATGAGCCAACCAAATCACCCTGCAACAACATTGTCACCACAAACTTTCAAGGTCAAACACCCCATGAAGATTTTGGTGCAGTGAGTGTAGCCAAAATCAAAAGTAATGTTAGTTTTCAAGGTGAAGAATATTATGATGAGGATGAGATTGAAGTACCTGGTTGGTGCTTTGATCAGTTTCCAAAGATAACAGATCCTCCAATGCTGAATCGTCAAGCCTATGGAGGAGATAATTTTACAACCTCTCAATTCACAAACTCCTTGTACTCTGTTGATGAATCTTTGTTGTCCAACAGTGCAGATAGTCACAATTCTTCTGAAGAAGAATATAGTGATTTTCAGTCTGGAAATATGTCATTTTATAACCACTTTCCGAAAAAACATGATGAATTGTTTAGGAATGATGCTTCCATTGATGAGAAGCCCCTTGAAATTTCCTTTCAGAGAACTAAGGTAATTTTTTTTAATTTCTTTGTATGTAGCTTTTAATTTTTTACTCCATCTGAATTATATTTGAAATGATATATGTTGTGCTTTAACTTGTTTAATTATATTAGATTAGTGATGTCCCAAAAAAGTTATAGTATTAGATTAGTCCTTTAAGTATTCTCTGTGCATTCATAACATGTTTAATTATAGTATTAGATTAGTCCTTTAAGTATTTCATGGATTTTGTTTTTTCTATTTGTGAATGGTGAATTGGGTTGGGTTGATTGTGATATGGGGAATTAGAAGGTCATATGATATGAGATTGAAATTAATGTTTTGATTTTTCTTCCATAAATGCAATGAACCTAATTATGAAATTTAGGGTTTTGTGAAAGGGACAATAATGAATTGTGCTAACCTAACAAGTTCTCCAACTCATCAATTAAAAGCTATTGTAATCTATGCCTTTTTATTTGTTTTTTTCTTTTCTAATAAGCTATAATTCATGACTTACTATACTATAGTCAGGCTCATCTACAAAGTCACAAAAGCAGACTCCTCAACTTTATGGAATGTGTGCCACTTCTAACAACTCTGCTTCTAGGAAAGCTCTAACATGTAAAAGAAGAGTAAGATGGACAGAAGATCTGCATGAATCATTCATGATGATCGTTGATCACCTTGGTGGTCCAGAAAGTAAGTAATTAACTAAGTAATAGCATTAGTTACACATAAGCAAATTCAATTAATTCATCGATTATAATTGCAGAGGCAAAGCCTAAGGCTATACTAGATATGATGAAATCAAATTTGCTATCCATTTCTCATGTTAAAAGTCATTTGCAGGTAAAACTATTTCCATTCAACAATTTCAATGAGGTTTGTAAACGTTGTTCTGTGAAGCCTCATTTGCTACCAATTGACTCTAATATTTTTCTTATATAATTGCCTTGTAGAAATGTCGATCTACAATACGCGTCGGCGTGCATAAAGCTTTGCAGGGTAAATTTGTTTTGTCATTGCATTCTATTACAACACTGCTTACTTTTTTTTTTATTTTTTTTGAAGGATACAACACTGCTTACTTATTAAAGCTATATGTATATTGTGACACATTTATCTTTATCTTTCAGAAAGACCCGAGGAAGGACATAGAACAGATAGAGTCGCAGATCTTCAACTCAAAATGTAAATATATTAGTGTTACTAATGATATATTGCAACTGTTTTTTTTTCTGATGACTGGTTTTTTAAATATATACCCTTTTTTTCCTATTTCCTAGCAGCCTTAAGCAAATTGAGGAATCACGGCAGTTACATCTAGAGGTTCGAAAAAGTATTTCGCAACAGTTAGAGGTAATATACAATTCTGCTTTGATGGAAACAAATTATACATAATGTGTTATTATTGTTGAGATCATGAATCAGTCCAAAGTCATATATCCTTACAATTTTTATTTTTTCTCTGGCTTTAGACGCAAAGAAAGTTGCAATCACTAATTGAACAACATGACAAGAAGCTCAAACTAATGCAAAAAGAAAGAACCAACCAAAGAAAATCATGGACACAACGAGAAAGGACAGTTTCCAAATAACAGGTCAAATGTTTAAAGCTACTCTATCATGTGACAAAGGATTCTCCCAGTATTTTCATCAGTGGCAGAGTTTCGATGCTGTCTAAGTTGACGAAATGGAGCCTATTTTCACATCGGATGACAAGATCCAACATCATTACCTGCCAAGAACGATTGATAATCTTTATACAAAATATTGTGATTCAAATGCATTAGAGCTTTCAAACAAATGTGAACCATGTATTATGTATATTACTGCAAGAAAATGATGAATCATTAGAATAATTAATTATGTTGTGGACAAATGTGTTTATCTTTCCACAAGTAATTAAGCTTATAAGTGTAAGGTGAATACGTACTTTGGTGGTTACTTCAAATTGCAATCATGTGTGATTTGAATGTCAATAGGAAGGAGATTCATGAATTGATTATATATACATGTAGTGACTACAAGAAATACACATTTACTTTAGCACAAGGTTCCTCACGAGTAAGGTACCTCAATACTCTCGATCGTGCAACAACTAGATAGTGACTAGAAGAAACACTCATTTACTTTAGTCACCAAGTACCATTAAAACATCAGCACAAGTACTCGCAGGTACGGATTTTTATCCATCCACAGCTAACATTGTGTTGAATCCAATTCATGGGGATAATTTCTAATGTACACTCGAAAATTTGTGTGTATCAGTACACTCGGTCATTAAATTAATAGATAAAGGATATGCGTACCACAAACGTTTGAAGAGCATGTACAAATTGAGGAAGTGTATGTGATTTATGATAAATTCACAGCGAAATCACGTAGAAAACATTACTTACAAACATATTAAATCAGCTTATAATGTATTGAGTGCATCTATACATTCATTGACATGTTTTATATCAAAAGTTTATTTTATAGATTTTTGCTTTTAAGAAAGATCATGAAAGATATGATCGGTTGTATGCAATTACCACAAGGGTTATGGTCCAACTGCTCCTAATTTTTTCTTGAGAGAGAAAACTTTTTATTAGAAACGTACCACCGGCTACAACAAGTGAAATGTTGATCAACTGTTTTGGGAGGTATTGTGCAATAGAGGAAGGTTCAGTACAATAATTTAGATAAAGCGTGGTAAAATAGCAACATTTCTTTCATGGTGCAATGTAGGAAGGTGCAGTACTTCAGCTTAGATAAAGCGTGGTCAAAGTGTCTTTAAATTTGCAAACGATGACGGATTATTTTTTCTGCCAAGACATGCATTCTTATAGATGCATTATTTTTTCATATTTAGTTTAAATTAGAGAGGTATGTTGAAGTCAGCAACGTGGACGACGCCAGAGTTATACATGGACGATGTCAGTGTCATTGGTTGGATCTTCACTGGATCAAAGTTGATCTAACAATCAGAACCGAACAAATACTTGAACGAAACAAAAAAGACAAACAACGCCGCACAAAGACAACGAGCAAACCAACGTCGCACTAAGACAACGAAATCATAAAATATAAAACAAAATAGATGTGAAAATCACTTATTTCAATAAAAGGGAAAGAGAAAAATGAGTTAAAAGGTGATTTTGGGTCAAAAATTAACCATAAATCACCCATGTGAATGAAAGAGAAGAAACTAGGGCTTCGATGACCACTCGCAAAAGAGAGAAAGGGAAGAGAGAGAGCATACCACTTTTATTTGATCATATGTTATTTTAAATTATTAAACAAAGTGAGATTAAATTGATGAAGACGATTTTGGATATCTAGTCTTTAATGAAATAAATCAATGTTCATAATGTTATTGGTGATTTCCAAAGCAACCAATCATATCTTTATGGGCTAATAGCAGTTTTGGCTCTCCTAAGTATCAGGAAGTTGCGATTTTGGCCCCTAATAAAATAAAATACAATACAATTCAGGCTCCTAAGTATTACCCTTTACAGTTTTGGCCTCTAGACCAATTTTGACCAAGCCAATGCTGACGTGGACGTCATGTGTGTAATTTTTTTAAATTAAAAAAATAATTTTTATTTTCATTTTTTAATAGTTATAAAAAATAAAAATAAAATAAAAAATTACACATATGACGCCCACATCAGCATGTACTTGGTCAAAATTAACCTGAGGCCAAAAGTGCGAAAGAGACGGTACTTAAAATGGAACATAAAATAATGAACGAGTATTACTTAGTGTTACCCATGATAGGATTTTGAAATTTTCCGATGCGTCGATAAAATTCCAAATTGGAATATTGTAACTTGTAACGTATGTGACTGAGAGAGTTGTTAATCATATCATCAGTGTGGGAGAGGAAGAGGAAGATATTCTTCTCCCATGAATGTACTATGTTTTGTTTATTTTAATTAAAAAAATGTTAGTCTTATTTTTTCATTGCATCATAAAATAGTACAATCATAAACAAGAAAGAGGAAAAAAAAAGTAGAACATAACATAAGATTGCGAGGGTTTGCTTAAAAGTGTGTCTAAAGAACATTTCCGAATTGACATGATCCGATGCTGCCAAATTTTTAAATCGGTCATGATAATATGTGTTTTCTTCGAACAATCACTATATGACTATTTTGATTCAACATTACATCAATTTCCTAATCCCTACATGTCTTCTTGGTTTTATATATCTGACCATGTAATAAATATAGGCCAAATTATATTATTTTTTTGACCATATGTATTTATCATATATTATTATTTTTTGGGTTTTACTTTGATATTGATAGAAAAATTGTTTATCCCATAGCAAAAAGGACTGGTCTCTTGAGATTGAATAATTTATTGAAATGACACTCATCTATCAATTTAACTCATAATACTTTTAATAAATGATTTATTGAAATAACACTCATCCATAGTTTTGAAAATCGGACCGACCGGTCCAACCGTGAACCGGTGGGGTAGCCGGTTCGAGCTGATTAATGGATCGGGTATGTTATCAAACCGGTGTGAACCGGTGAAAACCGTCCAAACCCGGTGACCCGGCGGTTTGTACAAACCGGCCGGGTCAATGTCACGTTGACCGCGCTTCAAAGCTTTTTTCAAAAAATTCTGAAAATTGGCATGGTAGGGATTCGAACTCACAACCAACAGCCACGTCACAAGCTTTAACCAATGCACTAAATGCTTCTTTGTGATCAGTTTTACTTATTAACAATTATATATAAAACATTCAAGTGCAGAATTAAATCTTCACTCACCATTCATTGTTCACGTATGCTTTTTTTTTTTTTACACTATCACTTACTATTTTTTTGAAGCGGGTATACTTGTCATGTCTGCTTCAATTTTAAAATAAGTTGTAATTTATTTTATTTTATGTTTTGGATAAAAAAAAGTTGCAATTTTTAATATTTATGTTTTTTAGGGAAAAAATATTAAAAATTTATTTAAATATGGTATTTTTTTGTGCAGGTAATATAATTATATAACGGTTAATTTTGATGAGTGTTG
>Ga0315913_1000579_pt1 | contig 34065 bp, 24 predicted proteins | sample MpolsnodulesMG_FD_207736 | JGI IMG/M metagenome (GOLD analysis project Ga0315913, IMG submission 207736) | Medicago polymorpha root nodule microbial communities from Los Angeles, California, United States - small nodules | ecosystem: Host-associated > Plants > Roots > Nodule | place: USA...
AGATAGAGAGAACATTTGCTATCGTGAGAAAAAAGAACTTCCAATAATTGTCAGAATTAATGGGGACCGATTCAGATTAATCCCTTCTTTTTTTAGAGACTAAGAATATGAAATCGCAGTTGCAGAGAATTTGGGGTTTTATGCAGAGTTGGAAATCTGATATCGTATTGCAGTCGGCCAGTTGCGAAAAATCAAACGAGGGTGCATTTGGGTAATGGATTGAGATAAAGGTGTTTGTAATTGTTGGGTTGCAGAAACTGTAAGAGTTTGGCGCGCTACACAAATCAATTTTGATGCCTCCTTTATCTTCTTTTTAAGAATGATGTGATTGTTACCAACCTACCTACTTGCAGTTATATTTTTCATTTGGCCTGTATAGCAGCAAGGCAGCAATTTAGTTGCTTAATTTCATTAGATGAACAAGGCTGCACCATTATTGGAGGGAGGATGAGTTGAGGTTGGATGGTAAGAGAAAAGAGGCAAAGTTCTTGAGCCTTTTGATTTTGAGGGATTTATCCGATCTTTGAATTTAATTCCGTGGTTATTATTAAATAAGAGGCATCAACTTATTATGTGGCCATTAAGAGCCGTGGCCATTAAAAGTGTATTTGTCATAAACACAACAATGATATCGATTATTTTATAATTTGTACGAGTGCTTATTGTTTTTTGAAGAATAAAATATTTCCAAAATCAAAATTTCAGCTCAAATGAGGCAAGCGGAGAATTGAAGTAGTCAATCCCGGATAGTGGCGCAGAGCGACCGACCCCAAAAGTGGGATAGCATGATAGCGTGTAGCGGGATGACAGCTATTTGATCATTTTTTAGACAAAGTTCATGAATAATACTACAAAGTATAAACAAACATATATTTAATATAAAATTATACAAATGATTCAAAACTCATGAAACATTCATATATGAAAAACACAAGTCTAAATCAAAACACTAAAACATAGATATGCAGTGAAAGTAAAACATTCATATAGGTACTTGACATGTATCAGAGTAATGACTGTTAAATTCCTGCACTGTTTGGTATTCACTGTGTCCAAAACCTCTTGGCATTTGCTTTTCCCATGTACTTAATTGCTTAGTTTTCTACTTTAATTTTATATTTATAACTGTTTTCTGGCTTTAAGGGAAGCCTTGGCGCAACGATAAAGTTGTTGTCACGTGACTGAGAGGTCACAGGTTCAAGTCCTGGAAACAGCCTCTTGTGTAGAAACAGGGTATGGCTGCTTACAATACACCAAATGGTGGGACCCCTTCCCGGGCCGTGCTTATGCGGGAGCTTCAGTGCACCGGGCTGCCCTTTTTTCTAACTCTTTTCTGGCTTTATTGGAGTTTTCGAACTTTTAGAGAGATGGAACATAAAAGGAGAAGAAAATAAAAATAAAAATAAAAATACAAGAGCGTAAAACAGAGAGCAGTGGAAGTAAAAAGAGAAAAGGATTAGAGGAACATAGGAAGATAGATGGAACAGGAACAGAACCTGAACAGAAGAAGACGGTGGCAGTGGCATCAATCAGTGGCAGCGATGATGACCTGGGCAGCGGCTGATGCAGTGAGAAGAGAGAAAGGACGTTAGGGTTTTTCCATGGCAGTGAGAAGAGAGAGAATTGGCAAATGCGTGTGAGAAGAGGGAAATTGTTAGGGTTAATTTGAAATCCCCAAAGTGCCCTCAAAACAGTTTTAAAATTAGGGTCAATTTGGGATTTTCCCGTTAAAATACAAGTATCCGATACCCGCCCCATTACACGCTAACCGCTTTAGCAGCTGGAGCAGCCGCTAACCTGAACTGCTCCGCCACTACCATTACCGCAGTTTTCTTGCCGCTGCGCCGCTTTAGCGCACTATTGACTATGAACTCGGGACCACTCGCACGCTAAGCGAATATCATACCACTACCTCAAATGTGTGTGTATGAGTGCTTGTTTTGGATGCACTTGTCATATAAATAATTTTTAACAATTCATTTAAAATATTGAACACTACGGCGTCATTTGATCCATGTAGCCAACCCCACTTAGTGGGATAAGGCTTGGTTGTTGTTGTTGTATTTAAAATATTGAATGAGCCGGTCTTCATATGGATTTGATTTGGTAATATTCTATTCTAATTTTGGCAAATTTAATACTAAATGAGGAAAATATTATTTTATCTCTAAGCTTTTGTATATTTATCTCGCTTTTAAAACTGGTCTTGGCATTCCTTCAAAAAAAAAAAAAAAAACTGGTCTTGGCATATCTTTTTGTTGTAACTATATGTAGTGTCATTTCTCTCTTTGGTATTGAAAATATGATTTTTAAGGCTACAGGTCACTTTTGATGTCTTAACGTTTTAAAAGTGATCATGGAAAGGAAGAGTGCTTAGAAAATATTTTTATCAAATTGTGCATGAGAAGTCTGGCCAATTAATTTTTTTTTTGTAATATCTTTTTTATATAGAATCTCATTATTTTTTGAGGAAATATATAGAATCTCATTATTGATGCCAAGAAATAATCTCTTTTGAGCTCTTGAAAGATTTAAAATGTGTTTGATAAACTTTACAAAAATAAAAGTGTTCTTATGATATATCTGTTTAAACTTTAAACCGTTATTTTTCCTCGAAACATCATCTTATCTTATTATAATGAAAAAGTAAAACAAATTTCTAGCAGAATAGCTTATCTCTAAAAAGCACAGCAGATTTTCCCTTATAAAGTGATTTTGGAAAGATTGCATAAAACATATGCTTGTCAATGTTATGCATGAATGAAGTTTGCATAACATGTTGTAGTTGGCATGCTTTAATTTAAGTACTAATGCAATTGAATCTTTTGCAATTATATAATTCCAGAGGCAGTGGCAGTGGGGCAATGCAGACAATCTGAATTGCCTGTTGAGGCAGAAGTTTTTGAAAGTCTGGATAAGGTTAGATTTTTTGTTCTGTTTTTTTTCTTCTTTTTCTACCATTGCATAGTTTTACAGAAATCTGCTGAATAATGTACAATTACTTTAAAGAAATCTTTTGAGTAAAATAGCACTGCTTTGTAAGTTTTTCATTTCAACTATATCATTAATATTTAAACATCATCTTTTATCTGTATTTTTGGTCGTTATTCTCTTCCTTCTTTCTAGTTACATACTTTATTATGGTTGAACAAATATTTTTTTTATGCATCTTATCTCTTGGCTAAAAAAGTTCAATTTCTAGGGCGTTTCAAAGACTCTCCATGAATATCAATTTATTCCAGAGCAGCCAACTATTAAAAATGAGATATCCGAGAGAGTTACTACATCTATCCACTTTAGTTCTCTTGATGGTGTTCCACGTTCAAGGACTTCACTATCTAGTGGGCCATCTTTCCTTAACGGGAATGAATCTGCACATAATGTGTATGGAGTCCAAGGTCAGAAGATACCTGATCTAAATCTTTTGTTTCAGTCTCACCAAGGTAGGTCGAATCATCTTATGCTTTCTGCTTCAGGAGGAAATGACGATGTTCTAAGAAAGAACCCATTTGTCGATGTAACTCTTGAGACTCGAATGAGGGCTCACCAAGTAACTCCTAATGATGGTGGTCTAGTGCCATTTGATAGTAGGGTTATTCATGAGGAGGAATTTTCAAGGTTTCAAAGGAAGCGAAAGGTATGTGCATCACAGAATCCCAACATGCTTTATCACTACAGAGTGGTTGTTCATGCTTGGCTTATTTTCAGAATGAAGAGGCTAGAATGCAACGAGAACTTGAAGTGCAAGAGAAAAGAATTAGAAAAGAGCTTGTAAAACAGGAAATTTTAAGGCAAAAGGTGCTGGTCAGAGTTGTTCTCTATTTATTTTTTTCCTCTTTGATGATTATATTTATGCTATTGTTAATGTTGTTTCCCGTACATAAAGAGAGAGGAGCAGATAAAAAAAGAGATGGAGAGACAAGATCGTGAAAGGCAGAAGGAAGAGGAAAGGTTATTGCGTGAAAGACAGCGAGAGGAGGAGAGACTCCTTAGAGAACAGAGGCGTGAGAAGGAGCAGCGGGAGAAGTTTTTGCAAAAGGAATCAATCAGAGTATGTAAGATTGTTCTGCCAAATTACCAATCACTCTGATCTGTCGTGTGAAAATAAGGGATGCTTATGTTATTGGTTCTTGTAGATTGAGAAGCTGAGACAGAAGGAGGAACTACAGAGGGTGAAAGAGGCAGCAAGGATTAAAGCTGCCAGCGAGAGAGCTGTTGCCCGCAGAATGGTCAAAGATGCAATGGACCTTATTGAAGATGAACGTCTGGAACTCATGGAATTAGCTGCATCAAAGAAGGGGTTATCTTCAATATTGGCTCTTGACTACGAAACTATGCAAAATCTGGAATCATATCGAGGTGAATAATTTTAGTATTTGAATCTACTTGTATTTTCTGCTCATTTGTGTTTATGATAGGAATCGTCTATCAGTTCCCTAAAGGTTGTACAGTTCGGCAATTGTTAAATTTGTTAAGATAGTGATAGAAAATGATCTAAAGTGAAAGAAACAGAAAGGGAGAGAGAAATCTGTGTGGGAAATAGTTCATGTATATTCTGTTATCTGAATATCATTATAACCAATTTGAGTTGAGTATAAATCACATGTTTATAGCGCTAGCAGTCAGCTGTGAGTCAGCTAGATCAGACAGCTGATAGATTCTTTAACTGACTGTAATGCCAGAATCTATTAATAGCAGCATGTGAATACCTATGTTACAATTGATATACACTTATTAAAATTTGTTCCGAGACACTTCCATTCTGCCTATCTGTTAACATCTAGCTCATTTTGAAAGCAATGAAATTGAAGTTTGTATATGCTGCAAATTGACTTGATACCAAAAAAAATGTGTGAAACCCCTGATGTTCGTATTTTTTTTTATGGTTTTAAATTGTTTTGTGGGGTATCTCTTATAACACCTTCGTCCCTATATGTAAGACCCATCTGATAAAAGCACAATAATTAAGAAAATTTGCCAATCATGTACATTCTCTTTCCAAAATCACAAGTATGGTTGTGACTTTGTTCTTCCCCCTTGATAACAAGCTTTTAAGGAAGGGTTCCCAAAATGCTTAGATACTTGTCAAATAGCAATTCAAATACTTGTATGCTAAATTGTATGGCTGAAACGTCAACTAAGTCTTATTCCCATTTGTATGTATTACTTCAAAATTAATGACAAAATCATCACATTGGCTGCCCCGTAGATTAAATGGATCTGCCAATATTTTTCATGGAAATATATTTTTAGGATTGCTTCAAATTTGAATATTTGTAATCTGAAATAGTTATACTCTTGTATACATATATACTTGAAAAAGTGATTTCCTTAAACATTGATTGAAACCAAACACACTGGTTTTTCAGATGGGCAGACTTCCTTCCCACCCAAGTCTGTACAGTTGAAAAGAGCTTTTTCAATTCAACCTTGGTCAGATTCTGACGAGAATGTTGGAAATCTTCTGATGGTAAGATGTTTTACCCATTTATACAGTTTTTACTGGCTGGTTAATGGGATTGGCTCGGACATTGGTTTTATTGCCTGGAAGGCCACAAGGTTATATAAAGTTGTGAACAGCTATCTTCCTTCACTCATGTAAAAGCTGTAACCTAGTTATGGTTTAATGTTCAAATATATTGCTGATTGTGTTATATCCTTTGCCAACTTGCTGACTTTATTTTCTGCTTGGTCTTGTTTTTTAGTGATATGTATTGTGATTGAACCATGTGACCTGCTTCACCACTTAGAAATTAAGTCCTTTTTACTGCGTGTTCTGTAACCTCCCACCGGGCCATAAAATAAATACCTTCATATAGCCCGTATACCCCACTTAGTGGGATAAGGCTTGGTTGTTGTCGTAGCCTGTATTCATGCTTAGTTATTCTTATAGAAATATTAATTTCATTGTGGCTTCAAACAAGTAAGCTCTACTTCATCGTTCAAAATATAAACTTGTTTCTTTTATTGCATATATTATCATATATGGCTTACTAATTTCCTCTCAGCTATAATGAACAGAAATGCTTTATATGTAGGTTTGGAGGTTCTTGATTACCTTTGCTGATATTCTTGGAATATGGCCATTTACGTTGGATGAGCTTGTACAAGCTTTTCATGACTATGTAAGTACTCTTTTTGAAAGGTTATGTCTTCTCTTTAAGGTCGCTATCTGTCAGAAAATCCGGCTTCGTTGCGGTCCGCCCCTAGCCGCCTAATTGCAGCATTTGAGTTGCCTTCACTGCAGCCTCCAACTCCTTCAATGTGTTGGGTGTGAAATGGGTGGATTTAGTCCACATTGCCTAGATATATGGCCTGTATGATGTTTATCAAGTTTGGGCGGCCCTCACCTTGCAAACTGGTTTCGTAAGGTTGAGTTAGGCCCAACCCAAATTCTAAGACTATCCAAGGTATTGTTTGTCCTTAAACTTTTCCTTGGCCTGTGCTTGTCCAAACCAAGGGCTCGATATTCATATAACGAATACCAGGGGACAATTTTCGTAATGATATCCTGGTCCCCAAACATAGATGCATGCAATGAATGAACCTAGACAAGGACTACATGTTGCTAACAGTGCTTACTGACAATGGGTCATTATTTTCTCTCAATATTACAGGACCCTAGAATATTAGGTGAGATCCATATCGCTCTTCTGAGATCCATTATAAAAGATATTGAAGATGTTGCAAGAACACCCACTACTGGATTAGGAGCTAACCAAAGCAGTGTTACGAACTCTGGTGGGGGGCATCCTCAAGTAGTTGAAGGGGTATGTTTTCTTTTTTCAATTTTCAGCTTTCAATAAACTTTCTTTGTTCTTTCCTTAAACTAAAAAAAAAAAACTATTTGCTATATACTGTCAGGCGTATGAATGGGGTTTTGATATAAGAAATTGGCAGCGACATTTAAATCCATTAACATGGCCGGAGATTTTGCGACAATTTGCATTGTCAGCTGGATTTGGGCCTCAGTTGAAGAAACAGAATATTGAGCAGGTGCATCCTGGCAACAATGAGGTGATTTCTACGTACTCCATTCATCGCTAGTTGTTTTAATTGAAAATCTGTTGTCATTGATTGTAGTTACTAGCTGCAATAACTAACTTTTCTACTTCAGAGTTTGCATTTTGTGAATTCCATAACGAAGAATTATCTTTCACAACTGTCGTGATATTTCCACCAACCTATGCCTTGACTAAAAAAGGCAAACTTGCATTAAAAAGGTGCAGCACATTTTGAGAAGTAAATTTTAGGAAACCAGACCCTGCGTATGCGGGAGCTTTAGTGCACTAGGCTTCCCTTTTTCCATCTTTAGTCCATAACATAATTTATTATGCACTTATTAAGTAAAAAATTGTGTTAGTTTTTGGAAATCACATGGGGTCCCTAACATCATACTTATGGTGCGTAAATTAGATATAAAATTGTGGTCTTCTTTCAAGTGTAAAAAAAAGGATATTGGAATTGGGAGACCCACATATTGCTTGGTTTTTATTACTAAATATATTTTGAAAAAAAACTATCCTTTATAGTTACCGTTGATGTAGATGTGCCATTTGTACTGGTGCAGCCTACTTAGGTCGCACCATCATGTTATTAAGACCTTGTATTGCAACTAAGTTAAGTAAAACATAAAACAATATAAAAGAGAATGTTTTGAACTTTTTTATTTTGAAAGGGATGTTGAACGAAATGGGGTCCAAACCAGTCACACTCCTCCCTCTCACAATCAGGGAAATTGTGAGAATATTACTTTATAATTTTCATTTGAATGATACATAAAAATGATTGTGTTCAAAGTCATCATAATTATGTGGTGCATTTAAAATTATTTTTCTAGGTATTCAATAAAAAAATTGTGATTTTAAATTTTGTGTTTTCCTTTGGTTCCAAGTGCAGGTTAATGATGGTAAAGATATAATTTCTAATCTACGCAGTGGAGCTGCTGTTGAGAATGCTGTTGCTATTATGCAAGAGAAGGGATTATCTAATCCAAGAAGGCATAAGCATCGTTTGACGCCTGGAACTGTGAAATATGCTGCATTTTATGTCCTAGCTCTGGAAGGAAGCAGAGGCCTCAATATATTGGAAATTGCAGACAAGATTCAGGTTTAACTATTCTTACCTTGTCTTATTCATTGTCTCAGGATAACTATTCAACTTTCTCATTCATTTATTTTTGTTTATCTAGAAATCTGGACTTCGTGATCTTACAACAAGCAAATCACCGGAGGCTGCTATAGCTTCTGCTTTGTCTAGGGATACAGAACTATTTGAAAGGACAGCTCCTTCAACATATTGTGTACGACCTGTATATAGAAAGGACCCAGCTGATTCTGAAGCAATTTTTTCAGCTGCCAGGGAAAGAATCAGGATATTCAAAAGTGGATTTGTGGGTGCAGAAGTAGCTGATGATGGTGAAAGGGATGAAGATTATGAAAGTGTTATGGCAAAAGATCCTGAGATTGATGATTTAGGAGCTCAAACAAATACGAAAAAGGAGGTCTCAATTTTTAAGGAATTTAATGCAAACACTGTCATGAGAAGTAGGAAGGACAATGGTGAGATTTTGCAAACTCGTGATAGTTGCCATGAGAAAGTGGATGAGGGTTTAGGATCAACTGTTGATGAAGGCTTTGACGGACATAAAGATGTTCATACGTCTAGTGAAATTGCTGTTTGCAGCAACGACGTTGCTAATCCTATTCTAAAAGGTATGGATGTTGATGAAAACACTCTTGGTGAACCATGGGTGCAAGGGCTTACGGAGGGAGAGTACTCGGATCTTAGTGTGGAGGAGCGTCTTAACGCTCTTGTTGCTTTGATTACTGTGGCAAATGAAGGAAATTCTATTCGTGTTACGCTTGAGGTATTTCTTTCAGTTTCAAACCTTCATTTCTCATTGTTGACTTATGTTTGGCCGGCCTTAGAAATTATTGTTGTGTGTGTATGTCTGTATGTAATAATTACGAGCAATCTTTCAGGAACGTTTAGAAGCGGCAAATGCTTTAAAGAAACAGATGTTGGCTGAGGCACAGCTTGATAAACGCCATATTAAAGAGGATAATTTTGTTAAAATGCAGTCATTCTCATATTTGGGAAACAAGAATGAACCAGCTGTTACATTTCCATCATTGGGGGGAAAACAGTGGCCATTGCATACAGTTGATGTAAAAAATGATAAGGCTTTACTCACTCCCTGCGACCAGGGTGAACAGATAAATGCACTACAGGAAAATCAAAATCCTCTGCAGAATTCCTTATTAGAAGTAAACATGCAAAATCAAGATTGTTCTACTGTCCCGGATAATTATTCAATCCAACAATCTATATATACTGCCGAAAAAGCAAGGTCAAATTTAAAATCATACATTGATCACTTGGCGGAACAAACTTACATGTATAGATCATTGCCTCTTGGTTTGGATCGAAGACGAAACCGATACTGGCAATTTGTTACTTCTGCTTCTCAAAATGATCCAGGTGCTGGTAGGATTTTTGTGGAATTACATGACGGCTGTTGGAAGCTGATTGATTCTGTAGAGGTATTTGCTTATGAAGCTGAGCTGATCTTTAATGATCATTAATTCATAATATGATTAGCAATTGTTATTTTTGTGCATTTTCTTATTAGCATCATTTACATCAAGTGTATGCTTATCCAATCATCATGTAGCAGATTATCAGCATTCGTTATCATTTAGATATGAAGTATTATTTTCGTGAGTGCTGCAATGCTCCCGCCATGACAGAGTTCAAGGAAGGTTTGGACCCATTGCCAATCTATTGGGGTCAGGCTCACCTCGCATTTGCAAGACACTATTTCCACAAACAACTCTAACCTTTACACCTCGTGGCCCCCCTTCATTCTCATGAATGCTACTCTCAATTTCATATGAAGTGTCATTGTACATTTCTTTAAAAAATCATTTAGTGTACTAATTTTCATGACATACCGAGCTTTATTGACTAACTAACCGTGGTAAAGTAGTAATGGAGTAGTTAGGTGGGTTGAAAAATACGATGAATAAGAGTATGGATGGAAAAACTGTTTAATGCCTTGCTAGTATTCTAATATGATAAATAATATGACACAAGCAAATATTTAATGGATGAAGTAGTTTTGTTGTAATTACACGTCATAGTTTAACCTAGATATTCTTTTGTTTTGTGATGGTATTCTTCATTGCATTTGTTTTACATTCAGGGTTTTGATGCTCTTTTGGTATCATTGGACTTACGTGGGATCCGAGAGTCCCACTTGCATATGATGTTGCAAAGAATTGAGACGTCTTTCAAAGAATCTGTTAGAAGAAATGTCCAAAATGGTGAGATGATAATGCAAAAAGAAGACACTGTCAAGAATCTCAAGACAGAAGCAGTTAAAATGGCTGCAGACCTAGATTGCAGTGCTAATATTTACTGTCCAACTTCTGTCTGCATTGATGATTCGGACACATCTGTGGCGTCAACATCTTTTACGGTTCAGCTTGGACAAAATGAAGTTGAGAACAAAGATGCTTATATGAGATATTGGGACTTTGAGAAATGGATGCGAAAGGAATGTCTAAATTGCTCAGTATCATCTGCAATGAAGTTTGGGAAGAAGAGGTGTAAGCAACTACTTCTCATGTGTGATTTGTGCGGTCATGTCTATTTCTTTAGAGAAGTGCAATGTCCTTTGTGCCATAGAACTTTCAGTACTAGTCAGGGGAACTCTAGTTCTTATGAACGTATTGCTCAATCTGAAGGCAAGATGAATATTGACGCAGATTTTTTTCACGATTCATCCTCTTCTTCAACGAGGAAGAGATTGCTCAAAATCCTTTTGTCAGTTGTTGAGGTGACAATCTATGTATTTTATCTTGACTATGATTTATGGAGTAGTTAGATATAATTAAGTTCTAAATAGCTGTTATTAGGGGCAGGGTCCTCTTATGTGACGATTTAACATGACTGTCATCTTTTATATATCTTAGTCATTTTTCTATTTCAAAAATAAATCAATGGCATAAATTACAGATCAGTGGTAGTTTCATCTACAGATGATGTCTCCCACTTCCTCTATACCTGGTTTCCCTCTCCCTCTGATGTTTTTGTCCGAGCTCTTGTTGTCAAAGTTCATAAAATATTTACATTGGACTTTGTGGTAATAAAAGAATACTTGCAATTTGGTGGCTATTGCAAGTAGGGGGAAAGGTAGAATCATCATCATGAATGTGATAGCTGAAAACACAGGAATTATGACTATTGCTGGAACATCATGAAAATCATTGAAGAAAACACAGGAGCACAAGCCCTGAACATTGGAGACTAAGAAATTGTAGTTGAAATCATGTAGGAAGGAGGAACCCACAGTCCAAAAAGAACTAAGTGATATGAAACAAAAGTGAAAACTACCCACTAAATTTTTCTTTTTTAATTGTAAACTGGTTATTTTTTATTGAAAAAATACATGGTTGAGATATGTTGACATGGCATGACATTGCAATATTGCACATGGGAAGATGCTAATATTTTTAGATAAAGTCACTGTTTATTGTTTGTTTCTTGTTCACTGATAGTGTTTAACTATGGATCGTAGGTAACCCTTACCCAAGAAGCTCTGCAACCTTTTTGGACAGAGAGGTACAGAAAGTCTTGGAGTTCAAAGCTGGAAGCTTCCTCATCAACGGAAGACATTCTGCAGGTTATAATCTGGCATATCTTGATAGAGCATGGTCAATGTCTAGCTTGTTGTTAACTATCACAAGTTTAAATTTTTTGGCCTTTGTTATAGCTGCATTACTGCTAAAGCTCAACTCTGATCTTCCCTTTAGATGATTAAGATAAAGAGAAATCTGGGATCATATCATGGTTGACTTGATTGTAATCAATGTATTTGTCTCTTACAATCCGTTTGATATTACACACACACAAACTGTGCAGAAATAGGAATCCCCAAAATTTAGGGGATCTAGAAAAGATCAGAGCTAACTACTCCATCGAAATCATATTAAGAAAATAAAGAAGGAATATAGAACGAGAGCCTTGGTACAACGGTAGAGTTGTTGTCATGTGACTGAAAGGTCACGGGTTCAAGTCCTGGAAACAACCTCTTGTGTAAAAAACAGGATAAGGCTGCGTACAATACACCAAAATGGTGGGACCCCTTCCCGGACCCTGCGTATGCAGGAGCTTTAATGCACCGGGCTGCCCTTTAACACTCCTCATTCCAAAGCATGCATGTCATATGCAGTCAATGTATTAGATTGGTATGCTATTTTAAGACCCTACATTGGTATGCTAGTTGATGAACATACTGAATTAGTCTTTCGTAGTGCATGAAAGAATATTGCCAACATAAATAACAATTGGCCTCAATATATTTAACCTTGGCGCAACTGGTAAAGTTGTTGTCATGTGACTGAAAGGTCACAGGTTCAAGTCCTGGAAACAGCCTCTTGTGTAAAACAAGGTAAGGTTGCGTACAATACACCAAATGGTGGGACCCCTTCCCGGACCCTGCATATGCGGGAGCCCTAGTGCACCGGGTTGCCCTTTTTTACTAGCTGAGTAGTTGGGCATATGCCTAGTTAGTAGTTAAGGTGTTAGTCTTAACATTCTAAAATTTAGCTTGTAGATTCATTCACCATAATATGTTTTCTTGTTTGCTCTCCTTGATTTCTTCCTTGACTTTAGTGGAATATGTATAGCTTTTATTTCTCTGTTTACTTTGTTACTAATGTCCATTGTCAATGACATTGTCACGTGTATCTTAGATGTTGACTGCATTAGAAGGTGCTATAAAACGGGAGTATCTGGCTTCAGACTATGAAACTACGAATGAGCTGTTAGGTTCTATTTGCTCTTCTGGATGTCTCCCTAATGATATCATAGGTGGTGAAAAGATACCTGTTCTTCCATGGGTGCCATTTACAACTGCTGCTGTGGCTCTAAGGCTCATGGACCTCGATGCATGCATCTTTTATACCTCACAGCAGAAGCAAGAGACCAAGAAGGATAGTAAAACTGGAATTGTTGTGGTAAGTTTCCTTTGTAATGTAAAGCTCTCACTGTGGCGGGTCCAGGGAGTGGCTGATTCTATTTTTAGTATCGCAAGTTTTCTTTTTAAAACTTAAGGTGCATTCTGGGATATTAGAATTGGTAGCCATATCTAAAGAAGAGTGTAGTGTGGAAGCAATAATTGTTTTGTGGGATTAGGCTTTTATATTATTGACATGCGTATGTTTTTGCATGAATGTACCCTATAACTTCTTGTATCCGTCTTTCAGAAGCTTCCATTAAAATATGCTGCTGCCAAAAATTCCTGCGATGCTGGTGCGATTGAAACTTCATTTCAGACTAAGCATACCGTAAAGAACTGGGGTGCTCTTGGTGCTGGCCTTGAGAGCTACAGCAAAGGACAAAGGACTCGACAAGGCCGCAGCCATTCTCGTGGTCAAAGATCACAAGGAATAGTTACTAGTTCGAGATCCACTTCCAGAAAGAGGAGCACTACATCTAACAGCAGGAAAGAAGGAAGATTACTTGGATGGAAAGGCACACCAAACGGACAAGGACACACTCGTGGTCGGAGGAGTATCAGAAGCAGGAAGAAACCTGCGGCCAAGATGGATGTGATCATTAATGAAAGGGATACCTCAAAAGATATCACGGAGTTAACAGCAATCTCTGTGAGAGAAGAGATTGATGGTCAAACAGAAGCCAATGCTCTAAATGCTAGAAATTCAGAAAGATCAGAATATGAAGATGATCTTTGTCAGGCAACAAGAGATAAGTACGATTTTGTGGTGGATAATAGTAATAATAATGATAAATGTCAAGGTGAATTTAGTGGGAAACCTGGTAACTTAATAGAACAGAGCCACTATAATGTGGATGATGAGGAAGACGTGAATATGGATGACAATGTCGATGACGATGGAGAATATGGGCAAGTCGAACTTAATGTGGAAGATTATATAATTGGCGGGGACTCAGATGAAGGGTACAACAGAGAAGAAAATGAGGATCCGGATAGAGTTGGTTCAACCTCGTCAGGTTACAGCGATTAAATGTAGCATAGAGAATATATGTAGTAAAAGTAGGCCCATAAGTTATTTTTTGATATTCTGTTTAGTAATGCAGGAATTAGGAATAGGCCAATATCATGTGCTTGGGATAGAATATGTATTAGCAACAAAAAAAAAAAAAAGAATATATATTATGTATGCTGCAAATACAGAAAAGAAATGTTGATTTTGCCGTTATCAAATTATTATCAAATATAGCAACGGTGGGAGAAAAATTATGTGTGCCCAATACTATACAATGCGGGCGAGCTTGCAGCAAAGTCATTATGTTGAGATGACATCCCTCTTTTTATTCTGCTTCATGATGATGTCTAACCAGAAAATTTGGACAACATGCTCTGTAAACCATGATATACATATAAATTAATCAATGAATCTAAAAAGTAACTTTTTGCTTGTAACAAGGTGATCGAAGGAAGTATCTCATTATGCTTGTTCAGAATTTGGTTAGTTAAGGGTTATTATTGTGTTGCATTTCACGATGGCCTTTGGATTAATTTTCAAACATGGATGTCTTATTCGTATTGTTTAACTTTTAAGAGACCAACTCAAATAGTTTCCAACATTGTAAGGCTTTATGTGTAGTTTTAAGTACAGGAATGAAGTTTTTGAAATCAGATTTTATTTTATGGTTTTGCAGATGTTATCATCATTAGTATGTGGATGTTGGGTCTTGCTATCTTTTCATATAATAAACAAAAGGAAAAAAAATAGCCGTTCAAATTGCATATTTAAACCAACAAAGCTATAAATGCTATAAACTCTTCTAAATGTTAAAGGAAGACTAATCAATTTATTAAATTAAACTTTTTAAATTTTTCACCAAGTCCAATACATATAGAAACATGGTAAAATATTTTCAAGTAAGTAGCTCCCTGCCATATCTGCCACGCACTGAAGACTATTCCCAATCAAATATATGTTCAATCTCAGGCCGAGGAAGCCAGGAGTTTCCTAACTCCTGCTTTCTGTTCATCAGTGAGCCTAGTAGGGAACTTAATATTAAACTTAATCCTCAAGTTTCCCTTCTTTGTTGGATCTTTGGGGAGTGGCATTCCTTCTTTTGGAACAACCTCCTCATAGTTGGGATGGATAACATTGTTGATTGGTATGCTTAAGTTTCTACCATCCAATGTAGTGAGGTGCACTGTGTAACCAGTTAAGGCCTCCGCAAGAGATATCTTTTGAGTCACAATCAAATCATTCCCTTCGCGACTGAAGACGCTGTGTGGCCTTTCGTCGATGACAAAAATAAGATCTGCGGCGGTTACATTTGGCTGTTCGTTACCCTTCTCCGGGAAGGTGATCTTTGTCCCCTTCTTCCAACCAGGCTTCACGGTTATGGTCAATATCTCTTCCACTGGCATGGTTTTGCTGCACATACAAGGAAAGATACATTGTTAATATTGAACATGAAAGTTTTGTATAAAGATTCTTTCATTCCATTTGGAAAATGACACAAACGAACAAAAGAGACTATGCATTAGCCATTGCATATACAAAAACATCTTATTGTAAATAAGGGCACAGTCATTGCAGGCTTTGATCCTTTTTGCTAACAAATTCTCCCTCCCCTGACAAACTAAACACTAACATCTGGCTATAAAAAAAATGCACACATGATGGAAAGACAATGGGTGGTGAAATATATCCTACTTGAGAATGTCAAGTTTTAGGCTCATATGGTTTCTTTTTCGGTAGATCCATTAAAGAATAAACCATCAATATAGTCCATAAATCATCACACTCTCTCCAATTTAACCCCCCTATAATGCATAAAAATAATTAGTCCTTAAAATATATGAAATTCGTCATTTTAGTCTCTGTTGTTAAAATGCTAAGTACTAACATGTTTGACTTTCAAATATTTTAAGAACTAAAATGAAGGATTTTATATGCTTTAGGGACCAAATTAAACTTCAACCATTTCACCAAGCACAAAACCGACTAAAAAATGTAAAAGAAATAACTGAGTAAAAGCAATTACTAGTACTCACCCACTAGCATCTGCAATTTCTCTAGAGATCTTCATCTTCTTTGTAGTTCCTCTATATATCTCCTCAAGAGTGCAGCTCAACTTGTTCTCAATTGCAGGAGCTTTCCGAGGTGCAGCTTGACTCATATGGACTCCTCCTCCTTCTCCAAAAGATCCAAACATATCATCGCCAAACATCCCACCAGAGAACCTTGATCTCATACCACCACCACCTCTTCCACCCATGCCACCAAATGGACTTGAGAATCCAAAAAACTCTGCAAAAATGTCATCTGCATTCCTCGGATTGAACCGAAACGATCCAGGCATATCTCCTGTGGAATAGAAACTAGCTCCACCTCCACTACCAGCATCAGGAGGAGGAACTTGACCCTTTAAGCCTTCTTCCCCATATTGATCATAGATTGCTTTCTTTTCGGGATCACTAAGTACCTACAATAACCACAATTCACAACACAAAGTAAGCATAACCCAAATAATTTTTTTTATTGGATTTTCATTGTTTAGCTCATGATCTCAAATAATACTAAAAAATTGCAATACACTTATGAAAAAATCTATACACCAACAACAACAACCAAACCTTATCCAAGTAAGTACGGTCGGTCGGCTACATGATCAACTTATGTCATAAAATTCTATCACAAACCATATTTTATTCGAACTCATTAATCTTTAATCTCTAAATCTTTCTTAATATTTTCTCATATGAAAACAATCCATAACTAACATAAAACTATATTTTGATTATTTTCAGTTTCACTATTGCACTCCTAATTTGAAATAAAGCAAAAAATTTGGCGATACCCTTAAGACAAAAATACATAGCCAACATACAAAAGTTTATTGAATTTCACTATTTCACTCATAATACCGGAAGGCTAAAAATTTGACAACACCCTTGAGAGAAAAAAAAATATAACTAAGCATGACCCAGATAATTTTCGATATTGAGTTTCATTGTTTCACTCATAATTTGAGAAAAAGCTAAAATTTTGATAATAAAATCCATAAAAAAAAAATATAAAAAAACCTCATAAGCTTCAGAAATTTGCTTGAACTTAGCTTCAGCATCTTTTTTGTTGGTTGGATTTTTATCAGGGTGCCATTTCATGGCAAGTTTCCTATAAGCTTTCTTGAGTTCATCTTCGTTGGCATTCTTATCAACCTGCAAGATTTTGTAGTAGTCTACACCCATTTCTTGTTCCTCTTCTCTCTTTCTCTTCTTCAGTTTTGCGGTTTAAATTGTTGTTTTTGTGATATACTGTTATGTTCACTACGCTGAGATTGTTGTTTGAAAGGTGAAGTTGATGATTGAAGAATCTAAATATGTTAAAATCTTTCTGGTTCTGGAAATTTGACATGTTATAATCTCGACTTTTGTGGAATGTTCCAGATATATTTGTTGATTTTTTTGTATTTACATTGGCACACTTTCCCAACCATTGGTGTTTGGTTTATATGGGCTGGGCTAGCTAGTTCCATATGTAGAGTTTATTCAATGAATTTTGCTGTTTAGTCCTCCTAAAAATAAAAATTAAAAAATGCACCTGTTATATCCGTCGAAAGTTACGTTCCAATAGTATCCTAAGCCGGTTCTCAGATAACCGACTTAGCCATATTCATTAAGTCAGTTCGAAAATCCAACTTAACAAGCCGAAACTTCTTACGTCGACTAGTATTAGGTCAGACGCGCATCCGACTTAAAAAAAAACCCTTTTTAACCGACTTACAAAGGGGTTTCTGCACTAGTGATAGTGGTCATACATATGTCAGACAACAACTTTTGTACTTAAGTTTTCGATACTTCCGAAGTTATTTTTTTAAAAGAAATTTGGGTCTTAAATGACCATTCGTACATTTATAAGGTCATATTCATTCATTTGGAATCAAAGAAAATGTAAAGTATCAATTTGACCCTCACATTGTCAATCTACGGGTTTTCCTTAAATTTTACTAATATGTATTAAAAGTTATGTTTCAATATGTGTGTTTTGATTAATGCATAAGAAGTTATCTTCTCATAAGTTCCAAAAACACCTATGGCTTGTTTTTTAATGTTATTTCAAAGTTCATGTGGTTTAATTTATTTTTATTTTTTTTGTTTGTTGAACTTGAGGTGCATGTTGTTGACTGTGTGTTAGCTCGTGAATTTCACAAGCTCACTTAATATAGTCGATATTTGTTTGACCTTTAACTTTGCAGGAATCAAAGAAGCTTCCTTATTTTAATTGAAGAATCTCGACGAAGCTTGAAACCTAAGGCGCATAACCAGGATCTCGACAAAGCAAGGTTGGAAGGTTAGTTTCGTGTTGAAGTCAAGCAAAAGGGTGGGAAGCACGATTTCAAGCAAGGAGAAGGTTTTCTTTTAGTGGAAAGCGTGGGACAAGTGGTTGTCAAAGATGGAAGAAGTGTTGATCATGGAGTTAGTGGTTCACCATCTAGTTTTTTAGTATAAATAGTAGTTTCTAAGCCGGAAAGTGGGTCGCAAATCATATACAGAATTCTACAACACTCATACTACCGGCGTCTAGGGAAACGAGTTATATAGAATGTATGTAAACTGATTTGTAGACCACCCCCTTTTATTTTAATGCATTGCATTTTACCTTTTCCTTGAGTTTACGTGCGTAAACTTACTTTTATCTTGCTTTATTTTAAGCTTTTAATCGCATTCTCAAACCTGTCGTGAGACAGTGCCTTTTTATATCAAACCCGTCCTGCTCTCTAAGCAACCTGAGTGCATTTCGTGGCCTTTTTTCAAACTCTTTCTGATAAAAACCTTTGCACGACGGTCTTGAGATTTCTAGTTCGATCTCGCTTGTAATAATCAGAACTAGCCTCCGTTTGCCAAAATACAGGCAAACACCGTGTGAAGTACTTTGTGACATATAAGATATGAAGTGTTCAAGATGATTTGATTAATTGGGTTCGTTGTGAAGTAGCACTGCTAACATATTAGGTTTTGATAAAATTTGGAAATGAATGTGATTATGTCATTTTTGGACCCCTTCTTTGTTGTTTGGTAACCACGTCTAAATCACTACAATTAATTCATTGGTATCATGACGATTTAACAAAGTAGCTAAACTCAATGTCTTGGCGCTTAACCTTCTTATCCAATCACAACTCCATAATATGTCTTAGGTGAGTATGTGACCTTTGAAGGTTTTCCTTAGAATGTTAAATCCTTTGTTACAAATATGATACTATGATGTTTCTAAAACTAGAATTGTTCACACAATTAATCTTAGTCGAATCTCAAAAACTAGAGTTAGTAGTCATTCAAAACTTAGATCGATTCATGAAAATTCATAAACACATTAAAAACAAAGGTTTACAAAATAATACTAATAATTCATTTGCATAAAGAGTACTCAACGAATTACATGGTTCAAGTAGCTATTAGCTACGAAGAAGTTCATCTACTTGATCTATTCAAAGAAATCTAGCCGCTTATAATCAAAAGAGAGATGACAACAAGATTATGAAATTACAATGAATAGACAATGAAGAGGTTTTAAAACTTCACCTAGCTCTTCAACCCGGATGAGGTGACTTTGATATCTCAACAGATTGACCTCGGTGCCTCAAAAATTAACTTCAGAACCTAAGTAAAGGAAGGTTCCAACTTAGTTCTCCAACTTGAATGAGAGGACTTTGACATGCTGACTTCAAAACCTAATTAAAAGGACTTTGGCAGCTTGCTCCAACGAAGCCAACCTCCCAAGCTCAACAAAAGGGGCTCATGTTTGTACCATTTTCCAGTAAAACAAAGGAAAATAAATTACTCTGTCAGCGTCCATTGCTCTGTCTATGTTTTAGGGGACTTAATGGCAGAAATTATACTACAACGTGAGGAGTACAATCCATCTTAAACAAAGAGTCAAAGAAAATCCAGCAATTCAAGAAACATGGAAGCTTCAAATGTTATTGAATTCCCAATAACCACCATATGCAAGTTTCGAATCTGGTATTGTGACATGAATCATGCTACAGACCAACAAAACACTCGAGAAATCGGCCCTTGTCGAATTCATATCATTGACGATAAGTAATACTAAAATCTAATCTTACTCGTGATTTTTATTTTTAAAATTTATTCTTCAATTACTAAAAGAGTAAAATAGTTAGTCGCTTTATTCTTTAAATTTGATTAGAGAAATTTCTGTGAAAAAAATAATTAATGTCTTATAATTTTAAAAAGGCTTATAAAACAATATAAAAAAATTACAAAATATATAGGAACAAATGTATAGTATAATTCCTTCAAAAAAAATGTCTAGTATAATATGATGCCAAAGTCAACACAAATTTTACTCAGCCTATAATCCTAAATCCTTATCATAATTGTGCTACATTATGTAAGATAATAAGCAACCTCTCAATTACGGAATTTATAATGATACATACATTTTTTTTAGAGGAAAATGACACATACATGCACCTTATTAAAATGACACATACATGAACCCTATATATAGGGTATACGAATTTCTTAAGAAGGTCATAATTATAACTCACACACTTACATACACCCTGTATATAAGGACTTTTTTTTTTTTGAAGGAATAATTAAGGACATAATCAAATGCAAGAGAATGTCTTGCAAAAAAAGTGCAGGCTTCAAGACACTTATATTTTAAGATAGTACAAATTTGTAAAAACTAATTTATTGAAGTTCAAACAAAAACTTACATCCAGTCAATTAATTATCAGTTTAGTTGGAGTTTAAAGGAATTTTGGGTTCTAGAAACAGATTTTCTATTTTCTTTAGATATAAATAGAAATGAACCAAAAATAATAGACAGTTAGGAATTGAATATTGCAATTAATTAACTTTTATCAACAAAAAAAAACCTCAAAAAGGGCATCAAACTAGTGTTAATTATATTTTTAATGAATAAAGTAGAAATAATTCTACAATGATTGTGAATCTCTAACTTAATATATTGCAAAGTTAAAAGAAGCTTTTACACCTCAATTAGAAGCTCTTTATATGTAACTTCTCTATACATAACAACTAAACTATACTATTTGTTTCAATTGAGAAATTCCCACAAAACTAATTCCAAATTGGGATACAGTAATATAGAAAAAGAAGGATTTATGCTACAAATTAATACTACTTATCCTCTAACAAGGAATTTTGTTAACAAACCATCTAAGAATTCGAACTGGAAGCTTTACCAAACATACAGCAACATCGAGCAATCCTGTGCAGCATATGCAACAAGGACAGCAGCAACTCAATATTGACCTATAATAAAAGAAGATGAACAATTCATGAATAAAACTATTTTATTATATAGATAAGAAAATTGAACTTACAATAAGAAAAATACTACAAAAACATAGAAAATAGAAAGAAATGAGAAGAATAAAAATTGCATACCCGAGAATCCAAATAATTGCACCTATAAGAGATAAAATTAATGATAATAGAGCAAAGGGTAATCCTATGAAGAAACCCAAAGGTCTACATTCACAAAAGTCTTGGTCACTTGCCATTGATATTATGTCAAATTGGAATATGTTTCTTTATATGATTTGAATCTGAAGAAGAAGAAGAATAATATTATGAAGGAATCAAGATTAAGTTTAGAATAATATAGTAATATAATATAATAATATTAATTAAATTAAGCCGTCTTAATATCGACGTAATTTCCAAGGCAATACCCAGCGTGACGAAAACTCCGATGACCTTATATTTTGTCGCGTTGACTATATGTTTATTCACTTTGATTCGTTAAACTAATTGTGTTTACCATTTTATTTCATCTAACTTCTATTTTATGTTTATTCACACAGCAAAAAAAACTTCTATTTTTATGTGGGTCCTGCTGTCTTAAGTAACTTTTATCATGTGGCAATTCATCATGCGTTAATAAATAATTTATCATAGTGTGTCTATGTACTACACTACTATGAAAAGAAAAATTATTATGGTTGCCAATTGAGGAAAGATTAGTTGGTAAGGAAATTGATTTATAGTGAAGAAGGTGTGAATTTCATACATGAAGATCTCATAAATAAATTTAATTGGTAAATACATTTGTAAAAATTCTTTGAACTATTAAATTTGTTCCCATTTTAGCAAGTCTGCGGACCTAAATTTCTTTAGTACAAAAAAAATTAGGTGAACCCTTTGATGCCAACATTTTTATTGTATTGTAGTTGAACTCTATTGCTTCTTTTTTTTTATTGCCAAAATGTGCTACACTTTAATTCTTTTTTTTAGTGTATTGTAGTTGAACTCTATTGCTTTTTCTTAGCATATTCTTGTGGTGAGAGGAGCATATTTTTTCGTTTAATATAAGTTTCATTTTGATTTATTAAAAAATATATCATATTTAAATTTATTTTGAAATAATTGAAATTTAAAAATGATATTTAATTTATGTTGAATCAGTACCCAACAAAACTTCAACAACAGCAAAAAAAATCATTTCAAAAATTTATCATGTGATACTTAGTATGTTTTTCACTCATTTGGTGGTAGTGAGTTGTCATAGAACACTTGTCACTTATCCACCCTTCACAGGTGAGAGAGTATATATCCTTGAAAAAAAATGTAAGGGATCATGACATCAACGTGGTTTTTTTATATCAAAATATAGTAGATAAATAAGTTGATTCAAATGAAAGTTTGTCTTCGAAAGATTCTTCTAATATTTGGTTGGAAACGTGGCTTACAATTTCTTTAGATGTCAAAATGGTTTTGGCTACCTTACGGTTGGAATTCTTTGCATTCATGTAGGACACCAATGCCCAATCTGATTAAACTTGGAGAACCCATATTCAAATACGATATAAATTAAATAATTGAGATCGAATGGTCAATGAGTTGCACTAAAGAATAATTTATTTAAAAGAATCTGAGTTAGATTTTAGAGTGGAACAATTTTTCGTCGGACTTTAATATATCTCTCGGTTGAACTCCAGATTATCAGAATCCATTTCCATTGAGAATTGTAGGGTTAATGTAAAGAAAACCGTATTTGAGTTATAAAATAAAATATATATCTGATTTTGATCAAACGACATTCTAATCTTGATTGAACGATAGCTAATATCCTGAAAGTGTGAATGTGGTATTCCCATACTACTGAACATCTGATTTCAAGATGTATTTGGGAATCCACCAAATTATAAAGGAAAAGGCATGAATAACTTGTCCAATTTTGATCCATTGCTACTACTTATAAGCTTTCCTATTAGGCATGGCAACAGGGCCGAAACGAGTTTTGTCTTCTCAAAACTCGATGGAGTTCGGTTTTTCTCGCACTTGTATCCAATTCTAACAAAGATGGAAAAAAAAACCCTAGCTCTATATCTAATGGGGTTCGTGTATTCTCGCCTCACCCATCCACGCACTACGTCATTCTAAGAACCCAGTTTTTTTTAATCACAAAATAAAGGAAATAACTTGTTTAAGATCTATCTTAACAACAACAAAAAATAAAGATATGGATAAAATTTAAGGTCATCATTCCAGTTCATCGGAAGGATCGTCATTCAAAACAAACTTTAATTAATATGCCTGGTATGAACCTCCAGAAAAAGTTCCAAAAATGAATTAATACCATCTTTAATTAAAAAAAATGAAGTTTATAATAATAAAAAAATGAAGGTTTAAATACGGACCTAAGAGCAGGGCAGAGCCACCTTATATTTAGGGGTTCAGATTAACCTCCTCAACTTTTTCATTTTAGAGCAATTATCTATCTTTTTTCTACCTTACCTTATTTGCACCAACGGACCAACTCTTTTGCTTTTGTAGCAACACAAGTCTTTCCTTTTCTATCAACACAAGCTTTCTATCCTATTACACGCTGACAGCTAATGTGACATAGGTCATACAAAAGTCTAACCACGTAATTTAATATCTTAAATTTGGATGGTATAAAACTCAATATTATTTACTTGGTGTATGTTTGATATTACCGTGATAAAAATTAATTTAGATTGGATTATTTTGTGAAATTTATTTTAAATAAAAAAATTGAATTTAGTTAAAACTGATTTTAAATAAAATAATTTGTGTTTTGATACATTCATGTGAAAATCAATTCTAAAATTAAAAATTACAAACTCTAACTTCAAATAGAATCAATTTTAAAGATAAAATCAATTCTACCCAAGAGCATCTAAACATGTCAAAATCAATTTTACATGTTTAGAATCAATTTTGAGCATTTTAAAAGTGAAATTAAACGTACACTTAAATTGACCAAGTGTGGATCAAACTTGGTTTCAAAGGGACACAAAATAAATTGTCTTCGTTTTTATTTTCCTTCTTGTGTATGTTGGTAAAATTTGTTTATTAAAACTTTAAAATAAGGTGTTTTCATACTTTCGAGTAACTCGCAAGGATGATAATAAAAACAAGAAGAATTATTATTTTTACGAGAAGAAAATTTATAAAGACAAACAAAATTTTGCTACATATAGAAAGGTAAGTAAAATGTAAAATAAAGTTATTCTATAGAAGAATTAAATTCAAGTTATCTTTAGCGATAAATCACATAAATCATTTAATGCAATGCATGAATCTAAAATGTTTTTCTTTATAACAGTGACATGTATTTAAATGTGGAAGGAATAGTCATTGTCGAGTAATTACTAGCAATTTGGAAAGTGGAGCTGCTAATTAAGGAAATTAATTGGGAGAATTGAATAACTTTTTTAGGAGGCATTAACCCCCGGAACATTTAATGTCTTTGTCTACTGCCCCCACTATGCTATGGCTACGGTGGTGTCTGTTTGATATGTGTTGTATTCAACGTCGATACGACACCAATACATATAATTATATTTAATTATATGATTTTCTTAAATTATTAGCGATGTTCACGTGTTTGTGTCGTGTTTAATGTCAATGTCATATCCGTATTTCATAGGTGGTGAAAGATGGTGGCACTCTATATTGTCATATATCACTCTTATTTAAGATTTACACGGATATATAAACATGCAGACAAAATTATAGTATATCCAAAGTCCAAACAAATTACTTGTGACCACAGAACCTCCATGGAACTTCCACTCATGGAGACAAAATGTTCTTCTCCACATACATAGATTATTGAATTTTATTATACTAATATTGTATGTATACATATATAATCATTAATTTCTACATATCACCGCGTACTGATCCAATGTGTCGTACCTATCAAATATATTCCGTATCGTTTGTGATTTGAAATATATAATATTTTTCTTTTCTTTCAAAAGAAATGTATAATTTTTTTACCAAATTTGAAATATATAAATTAATTAACCGTTTTTGTATATTCACAAGTCTATCTCCCCTAGGAAGAAAAAAATAAAACTCAATCTATATTTGAATATAGTCTTCTGCCATTTCAGTGCTAAAATTTATTTTTATTTATAGTGGAAATTTATGCTAAGATGTTAAAAATTACTCATTCCGTCTCAAAATAGTAGTCGTTTAAGATTTGTGCATGATTTTTAAGAAAATATTTATTGTGTTGATTTCAATGATAAAATTAGTTTCATTTACTAAAATACTCTTATTAATTTTAGTTAGTGAAATAGTTTAGTTGAATGAAATTCAATAAATATATGTATAATGATGTAAAAAAATAAATGTTGTATTGATACTATAAAATAACAATTATTTTATGGCAAAGAGAAAAATAAAAAAGAGACAATTATTTTAAAATCGGTAGAGTAATATACAAAAGGACACAATCACCAAATCATTCTCCATAGTATTTTCCCTAAAAAAAAATTGAGGAAGTATTTTCCCTAAATATTCATGCTAATTTCTCACAATGCATCTCTCAATGCAATTAACATATGAAACATCTTCAACTCGTTGGCACCTCTGCTCTGAACAATGTAGGGGTACGTGGTCTATGCTTTTGTGGATTTCGGTGTTCACAAACACTCATATTATATAGCTAGGCTCACACACAGTTTACAGTGACATCCATTTGGGTGATACGAAAAAGGTACACGAGGTTTTTTGGTAGCTCATGACAATGACTTTAATCCGGTTTTGTTATGCGGTTCGACCAATGACTCGTTGGTTTGACCATTGAACCAATAATTTTGTACTCTCGTCGAATTGTTCATTGATCCTTTTTTTAAAACACCGCTTAAATACCACAGGTCAAAATCGAATTCATCGAGTAAGAGATATGTCAGAGACTCATTCATATTATTAATATATATCATCAGTCCAAGATGTAACACCCGATTTTTAATAGCAATGATGCATTTTTTAAAATATTAAAACATCCCAAAACCTTGGACTATATATAATATTTATGATTGTCTTTAATTATAACCAGAGTAAATAATTTCCTTTGAAGGCGTTTTGCAAAAACAACAATCTGAATCAATGCCACATTTTATAAATCATTCCAACACTGTATTTTCAAATCAAATCATACACTTTGCAAAACACGAATTATTGTAAGAATATTCATTTCTCAAAGTAATATCATTTACTGCAGTACAATTTCAAAAGAAGAGAAAGATAACATAAGACAGTAACACATTAACATTCTTTCTAATCTCATTTTAAGCTCACTTAATCGTCTTAATTATTTAGTTCATAAATTACACTCAATAAGGCCAGGCAACTAGCTTAGCCCCGAACAACATAGGGAAACCAAATGTTCTCGTTCGTCCCACATACGCTCTCTCCATGGTTCTAGATCGAATACAACTCATCATTACCACAACTTGAGCGATGAAGTCTACCACATATACTAATTTAAACCTTCTCAGGCTAAATACTTTACGTATACCAATTCAAAACTTTTTCAAGAGTAATTATATATATATAGGGTTTTGCTAGAAGACACATTTTATGAAGGTGTCTTTTAGCAAGTTATTCTATGAGCATTTGCTAAAAGACACCAACTAATTTTTATGAAGGTGTCTTTTAGCAAAGTTATAACTAAAAAGTGGAAATCACACCTTGAGGTGTGGGTTGCTAAAAGACACCTTCATGGGTGGCTTCTAGCAAAACTATATATATATATATATATAGGGCCTGCATTCTACAAGTGGATTTCTAATAATATGGATAAAGGACAATGAAATGAAATGGAATGAAATATTTTAAAGTTTAGTTGTTTGGTTCAAATGTTAGAAGGGAAGGGATGAGAGGGGAAGCAAGGAAGCAAAATCTCTCTTATGCTATTTCACCTGCAAGTAAGGGAAATTAGAAATGTATTTGTAGTTAAATATCATTTTATTTACACTTTCTCCTCTTAAAATTTTGCATCTCTCCTCATATGAAACCCAAACACAATTTAAAATTTCCTCTCTTAAAATTCCTCATTTTTTCGAGTTGGGATCCTCTCCATTTCTTCTCTCATCCGTTAGATCAAACATATCTTTAAATCATATATCTTCCAAACTAAAAGTTAAATGTCTACCCTATATATGTTTGAAATATTTAACGAAATTAAATACTTTATTATGAGTCCCCATTTTATTTACTAATCCCATGCTATACCAATCGTACACATATACAAAATGGCTAATGCTCAAGCATTAGCGCAAGCATGGCAATTCCTTTTTTTTTTCTTTTCCATTTGGCTGTTAAAAGCAAGAAATTACAAAATGAATCACTCACATTCTAAGATTAGATGCAACAAATATGCAACATCTAATGGATGAGAAATCGTCGAATTAGGATTTATTGGAACCTAGCTAGCTCCCCGGTAATGGATTAATTAGTTTTCTTCAAGCGCATGATTAGGGTGGAATGTTTGAAATTCCTTGTCTTTGTAGTTCACCCATTACGCTATCAAGTGCTGGAGCTTTGAGTCCAAGTGGTAGTGGCAACCATGGTTTTGATATAACATCTCCAATAGCTGCGTCTATGCTCTCCTTTGACTGTAAAATAAATTTATAAAAATACATATTAGCATACAAACAACGAAAAATGTATATTACTCAGGCCTTCAAATCTAAGGAGCTTTTAGGTTTTTATATTAGGTTATTTCATCGTTAAAAAACTGTCTTATAAAGTGAGGGATGTCTTTATAAACGATATCAAACTCTATCATTAAGCTTGACACGTGAATATAAATAGGGGGTGACCTAAATCGATAGTCTCTGATATCGTATTAAAATTTGTGATTAAGTCTAACAAAGCCCTACATAACCTGTGAAGTGATGACACCACCACTTTTAAAACACATGCCCTTATCGTCTCTCATCCAAGTATGTATGTATGAATGTATGTATGTATATATGTATGTACGGCGAAGGAAATTTAGTACCGGTTGGAAGTCGAAGAAGTGACCGGGAGCAGGAGGGGTGCTAATGCCGTGATCTGCTTTACACATGCCATGGGGTGGGATGCCGGGGATTGAACATCCAAATGATGGTCTCTGCATGTTATGTTATTTTCCTCTATTGGTCAGTCAGCCAAACTTATATATGGAGTATAATTTGTGTATGTGTTTGTGAGTAAATATATATACGACAATAGATATGATTATGTGCTATATTTATATATGTTGGTAAATATGACAATACTAATATTTGTATACTGTCAATCTTGTCTTTATAAAGGATCCAAAATTCAGAGAAGAAGACAACGTGCATGGCTCCAAAATAGTAAAGTGATGTAATGAATAGTTACCACTGTTGTCAGAGGTGGTGGGAAACAATGTGTTCCTGGCCGGATCATTGCGTTTGTTAGAGTCTGTTGATCAGAGAAATAGTGAAATACATCACATTTTAGATACACGAATCAAGGAATTAACGTGAATTTTAATCAAGATCTAATTTTAATATATTTTTGTTGTAAACATTTGTATAGTTATTAATATGTATCCTAATTTGTGTAAAAAAAAATAATATGTATCCTAATCAAATCGAATTTTGATTTATAACAAACAAAGTTTTCACACAACATCATTGAATTTATTTATTTTTAAATAACATCATTGAATTGTATGTACGTAGTTCTTCTTCTTTTTTTTTTTTTTTTTTAACGAGGATTCAATTATTTCTTTTTTTAAGAGGACGAGGATTCAATTATATGTAGTTGGTAAATTATAAAAAATAGTTTAATTATTATAGCAATGGTTTTAAAATCTTTTTCTAGGATGCAAAATTGTCCCTACAAGAAGCTCTCTACTACCTTATATAATATATGATGACAAGTAATATGTAGTTCTTTTTTTAACGCGGATTGGGCCCGTTTGTTTTAGATTTAAAAAAAAAGAATTTTCCTTTATATTTTTTAAAATGGATTTTTTTGAAATTTATTCAAAAATAGTAAAAGTTATTTTAAACTAATTTGATATAAGTTAAAAAAGAGATTTTGATATTCACTAACTTAAATATTCATTGTTCAAGATTTTACATAGTAAAAATTACATATTTTTTCAAAATGACATCTTTCAAAAATGATTTTCATGAAAAGCTATTTGAAATAGCTTTTTTTTTAGAGATTTTTTCAAAATTTTAGTATCCAAAACAAATTATGACCAAATGATGAAATACTTAGAATGACATTTTAAGATAAACTATTCAAACAGATTTTTCATTTGAAAATTTCTTTGTTAAAAAATTATAACAAAAACACATTACACTGCCAAAATCTATTTTAAAAAAAGCTATAACAAACGGATACTCAATCATACGTAGTTCCTTAAAAAAAAAAATCATATGTAGTCAGTAGTTGTATGTTATCTAAAATTTTTTTTGAAGGAGTGTTATATAAAATCTTAATTAGTGCTCCTGTTATAAATTTTTATTGCTCATCAGTGCTCTTGTTATAAATTTTTATTACTCATAATAGTGAATATTGAAGATTTTTTATGATAAAATGTAGAAAATTTAATATAATTCTCATAAATAATGAAATGTTATTTTTTTTCTTATGAAATGATATTTTATAAAATATAAAGGTCGACAAATAATTTTTTTATTTTATAAAAATGATCGTTAATTTTATTGATTTAAAAAACAAGTACACCAAAATACTTCAATTTATTAATGTACTATAGAGAAGCTTCTATAATATAATGAACAAATGGCATATATAAAAATTGTATGTTTTCCTATCAAATACAAACTGAAATAATTAAGGGTGTTCTTTTTCCAAAGTTTAAAAGCTTAATTGTTAGTTTTTGTCCAAAAAAAAAATCTTAATTAATTAGTATTACTATACAATGATGTGGGGGCGTTAAAACTCTTAGAAGAGTTTGTCGTCCATTTAGATACCACAAAGTTTGAGGGATTAGTCTCTGTAGTTGCGCACACAGAGGATACCCGGTTTGTACCAAAAAATACAATGACATGGGGAATTATATTTGGCTGCTATTTTCAATGGTTAGAGAGAGCTAACCTGTTGGTGGTGAGAATGCCAAAATGAAGGGTCTTGAGGTGGTGGAGGAGCTGCCGAAGGTGTCCACGAGAGCGGCTGCGGTATAGGCCACATGTGCATAAAAGACTGGTCCATATTTGAAGGATGCCCCCATACATGTAAGGGTCTAAAATGGTGCAATGGTGCCATAGGAGGAGGAGGAAGGGGAGGATGAGGAGGAAAACCTATGGTGGGTGCAGCTGGCCATGGACTGATCACTTCTCTCTTCACCCCTACACCACCGTATACTTGTCTCCTTTGATTCCAACTTGCTGCTTCTGCTTCACGTGCTAGCAAATGTTTTCTATGTGACCTATATTTCTGCAATAATAAAAAATCATGCTACAATACATCTTCTAGAACTCGTGATGTTTCCATCAAAAAAGTACATAAATAGTGTAAGTTGAAAATTCAAAGAACTTTCCATAAAAACGTACGAGTACTCTTACTTAACGATCAATCAATTAACGAAATGTCAATTTCAGTTTTCATAAATAGTGTAAGTTGAAAAATTCAAATGAACAATAAATTAACGAAATGTCAATTTAATTTCCTTTTTCTCCTATATGCTTGAAATTCATATGTACTACCTGAAGGTGACTAGCAATGTTATGGCGAGTGAGACAATCAATTCCCATAATCTCTAAAATCCTTGAAGGCACCGCCTTATCCACCCCTAGTTGTTCCACAGCTTGCACAAATCTCCTATGCAATTCTGGTGTCCAATCCACCTACATATATACACAATCCACAAATTTAATAATAATAGTAATAACAATAATAATATAATAGTATTACTTATATATAAATAACAGATTCAAATTATCTAAGTTGTGAATATATTTTGGATTGCGAAATGGGAGTTAAAGATCCTAATTACAATGTGTAAGCAAAAGAAAATTCGCCATAAAATCATCCCCGAAGAATTAAATTGGTAAATTTAAATTGTTACACATGAATCTTTTTTAACAAAAGCAAAAAAATATTATATAAAAAGTTCGAAGTTCTACTGCCGTTAACATTGTCAAAATCATGGCAAAACCACGGGATATCAAACATACACTTAGGTTTTGTTTGTGAATTTTGAGGAGAAGAAAGAGGAAGGCTTGGGAAAAAAAGAATGAGTAAGTGGAAGAAACAGAGGAAAATGGGAGGGGAGGGTTTTGGGGGGTTAACTTTTCTTCATAATATTAATCCCTGCTCATTTGGGGAAGTAAAAATTGTATTGGATGAGGGTTCTTGAAGGTTTATATGAATTCCTCAAATTTAATCTATGTTATATTACTTTTAAAATTAAAAATATAGAAATCATATGCATTAATTTATCATTCTCTAAAAAACTAATCTTTTAAAAAATTTGAAAGATTCTCAATTTTCCCTCGTATTTTCCACCCCCTTAGAAACTCGAAAACAAAGCCTTACTGTGAATTACCAGCAAAATTTTGAAAAATTGCAATCTTCTATTATTTTTTATTGTGTATCCACGGTTAGGGTACCCGTGAGCTCTTTAGACAAACTGAGACTCTTTTTCAAGAGTGGAAACAATAAGACAGTGACAGAACCTTAGCTAAAGTTAGTACTACGCATGATGAACTCTAGATACACTGAATTTAATTACCAAATTAAGAAAAACCACTTAGCAAGAATTAAACTCTAGTTTCCTTATTTAAGTATACCTTGACTTTTCTCTTCCCTTGAGGATTCTTAGATTTACTCGATGATTTTCTTCCTTTTCCACCTGCATCTTTTAACAATGGATTCACAACTAGAGATTTATCTCTTTTGCTTGCAATCTCTTCCGAGCCTTGACCCGAACAACTTGTTTTATCCTCATAATCTTTCTTTGAATTCTTCTCTTCTAGTTTGCTGTTGTTCTCCAATGACGCCGAGGAATTCATCTCTGATTCCTCGCCGCAACTAACGGAGAACTCAGCAAACATCTCTGGATCCATCTCCAAATCCGGCAAGATGTCTCCATCAACGTTGATGCCAACAAAGAAGTCGTCAAAGTTGATGCTTTCCAATAAATTTCCTTCGGAAAGGTCGCCGAAGTCACCGGTTGTAATTGTAGTACTCCCCATCGAAAAACTCTCCATCTCTTCTTGGTTTCCATCTTTGGTAGTTTTCCTCAATGGTGACACTGCAAGCATCAATAATAATTCTAGATCCACACTCAAGTACTCAACCTTCTAATAATAACAAAATGGGAAACTCAATATATAAAACTAGGTGAATTATTATTTTTGGTTGCAAACTAAGCAGTGCTCATGTACATGAAAATTGAGAAAAGCTTAGAAATGGTAGGGTTTATATTATAAGATAGTTTTGTGGAGGATAGAGAGAACGTGTGTTTAAATAATGGAGAGTTTGGTGGGTGAAGAAATTGTAGCAATGATATGATTTATGTTGCCATTTTTGGAAGTGGTGCCAAGAGAGTATGTAGAGAAGGAGATTTGATGTCAACCACAATTTTGGGGGAGTAAAAAGAGTTGGAAAGAGATTTTGTTTGTATGTGTTTCGTTTGGAAGTGTGTGTGTGCTACTTGCAGTGTTGGTCTGTTTCCATTGCATGATTATTCTTGTTTGTGGATGGCCTTTTTTTGAATTGTCAAGGGTTTTTTGAAAATTCATCAAAAATGCTCTCGTGAGCTATCTTTTTGTATTATACTATTATAGTACATACATATTATTATTTGTACTAATGAGCATAAACTAAATGAAGAGAGAGATTTAAGTCACGCCAGGCAAAGTATCTCTGATAATAACAGTATAGTAGTACAGTGAAAATGAAAGGGGATGAATACCTTATCATTTTTTTTTGTTGTTCTGAGAATATGCCTCATCATTTTTTGAAATGCTGGCCAATGTAAAAATTGACTGCACTTACAGAAAACCACTATAAATGTTTATATTGTTTCTATGGTAATAACATAATTGGAAGACAATTTCTACACTCCTTACTAAAAATGGAAATTGTTCCGTTGTTGTCTTGTCCACCATTAGATATGCGATCAATGTCCTATGAACATAGTTTAATTGATAGAGACGTTGCAGTATGTAAAGGCGGAGTTTAAACGCTACTTTCTCACTTATTCACTTCACTAGCTGAATTTTTAATCACTATAGGCTACTTGAAAAAAAACTTAAACAATTTGATCGAAGTGGTTAATTAGCTTCACAAATCGTTTGAGAGAACCCAAATTCAATTTTTAGATGAAACAATTTTTTATCAAACTATATTTACTTCCCTGACGACTCCAACTATTAGAACATTTCCATTGGAAATCGGAGGGTTAACACTAGATATGTGAACTTGGTTACATGCAACAAAAGTGATTTTTGGATTCACATTAAATGACCCAAAATTGATTGTACAAATTGAAATTGACGAGAAAATCACAAAATTGATTGTACTGCTTCCATGGGTACAACACCCTGATTTCATGGTAAGTGGTCTTATTTTAATATGGGTTAATAGGTCTTTACCCCCTGTAATATAGGTCATTTCTAGTTTTCCTCCTGTAAATTTTTTTTTTTGATTTATCCCCCTGTAAAATATTTTTGTTTTGATTTACCCCCTTAATAGGCCAAACAAAAATGAAAGTTTCTTGAAAAAAA
>Ga0315913_1000580_pt1 | contig 34060 bp, 14 predicted proteins | sample MpolsnodulesMG_FD_207736 | JGI IMG/M metagenome (GOLD analysis project Ga0315913, IMG submission 207736) | Medicago polymorpha root nodule microbial communities from Los Angeles, California, United States - small nodules | ecosystem: Host-associated > Plants > Roots > Nodule | place: USA...
CAGTTGTTACTTCGTGATGTGGTTTTGCAGGTTCAGTGTTCTAATAGATGGGTATGATTACCGGATCCTTTTGCAGGGTACACTGTCAAAGGTGCATACACTCTGCTCACCAGTGATCACCCCTCTCTCGATGCAGTTCCTCCAGATGCTATATGGCAGCGGCACATTCCGTTGAAGGTGTCCTTGTTCGTTTGGCATCTCCTGCGGGATCGTGTTCCCACCAAAGATAATCTATTTAAACGCCGTATAATTTCTGCTGATGATCAGATGTGTGTTTCAGGTTGTGGCCAGTTGGAAACGGTTGGTCACCTATTCTTGGATTGTTCCTTTTTTGGAGCCCTTTGGATTGATGTTTACCGTTGGTTAGGAATTGTTACAGTTTGTCCCCCTGATTTGTCTAATCATTTACAACAGTTTGATCATATTGTTGGGATCTCCAAATCTCACCGTGTGTGGCTTGTAATGATTTGGTGCGTTTGCATTTGGATTATTTGGAAGGACATAAACAACAGAATTTTTACAGATAAACCAGCTTCTACCCTGCAGCTTATTGATAGTGTTAAGCTCCTCTCGTTTTGGTGGTTAAAGACAAAGATCCTTAACTTGTCCTTTGATTATCATAGATGGTGGCTTAGCCCTTTATTGTGTATGGGCATTGGTTGATGTTGTTGTTATTTTTTCCTTTGAACTCTGTTTCTGTTGTAATACTTTTGTGACAGTTTTGGTTTCCCTTTAGCACATCTTGTGCTCGGGAAGTTTAATATATTCCATTTTAGTTTCTTGAAAAAAAAAATGTAGGTTTTTGTTTAAATAGGAACACAAAATCCGTACTCAAACGATACTTGAAAATAAATGGAGGGAATAATATTTAGTATTTTGTATCAAGCTTGAGTCGATATCAATAATAATCAAAGTACTCATTATTTTCTCCCTACCTTTTATCTAAAATCACACAACTTCAACAAAAAGTATTTATGGTCATGCACCTAACAACTTAGGCTTTTGAAAACATTTGGCTTTAAACAACATGGAGAGATAAGAATAAATATACCTGAGGAAGAGGTGATGCAGCAAGTAAGTCGAAGAATAAGTAATTCTTAAGGTAATTAAGAGCAATTTTCTTAGGATGGTCGACTAACTCTCCAGACATGGGAGAAATATAAGCCAACCTAAACTGCAAACAAACAACATAGTAGATTATTTCATTTTTAGATTATGAAAACACAATAAACTAGAATTAAACTCAACTGCCGTGTTTAAAATTCTAGACACACATTTTTCTTCCTAAAGGTAAAAAGAGACTGAAAAATAATAAGAAAAACCATTAGAGATAATCTTATTTAAATGGTCCTATCATTAGACTTGATTCCTGGAAGGACAGAGCAACCTCGCCATATCATTAGACTAGAATAGATGGATTAGCACAAATTAAATCAGAAAAGGTGATTGCTGAGAAATTACTTGGATAAGAATGTTCAAGAAATACAGGATATCAATTACGCTTCTTATTACAACAAGTGTTGTTGCCATTGTCCAATCGATAACAATACATTTATCCTGCAGAAAATGAATGAGAAAAAGTGAAGTTTTTTTCAAGCAAGAAAAAAAAGTAAAATAAATTGTATTAGAAGATTTACAATTAAATAAAAGGAAAAGAATCGTACCTTGTTCACATAGAATAAAAAGAAAAATAAGGGATCAACAAAATTTGCCACCAAGCAAAATATGTCCAGCAACTTGTTCCATTGTTGTATAATTTTAGCGTGTGGGTTCATAACTCCTGGAATACATGAAGAGCAGAAAGAACACAGATTTCTTCCAAAACCTTTGGCGTCGCCATGAAGAGAATTCTCAGACTATAAACATTCAAAACATGAACAGATGTATACATTAGAACATCAACTATAGTAACAGAAGATTAAAGAAAAGAAAATCGCATGAAAATGAACATGATAGTTTGGTCATTAACCCTCCTTTGCTGTAATCTGAAATGACCTATTTTGTCGAACTTTGTTACCTTGAATTTGGCACCAGGGTTAATCGCTATCTGATACCAAAATTAGAACAACAACAACAAGTAACAAAAGATCAAGGAAACAAAAATTGATGAACATGATCGTTTGTTTAGGTAATTCGGTCAACTACCTATGCGACTATAGAGCAGCTATAATTTTGTATATTACTTGAGTGAATTACAATGTACAGTCTTACAATTCATATATAGTATTATTGTCCAAATTACAAAAATACCCCCTGAACTATACCGCGGGAGGCTATCACCTCTAACACCCCCCCGACGCCCCTCACAACAAAACGTACACATGTTTGGGCCAATTGCAAGGGCCGGGGTGGAGGGAGCCTTACCAGCTCGGCTACTCACCCCTTGCTTCTCTTCTATGTCTATATACGATTCATACTTAATAGTATATTTGGTTATATAAAATTAATAGAAAATATGATCAAATTGTGCACAATTATATGACGAAAATGGTGCATTCATCATAATGATTGGAGTTCAATAAGGATCATTATACATTTCTAGTTGTCCAGACCTCTACAAGTGTTCATTTCTATATGTGCCATCAAATGTAGAAAACTTTTCTTTCTTGCTTTCTCTTACCTCGTTTCCAGTGGTAGGAGTAGCATTTAGTGGACCACTCATTTGGCTAATCGAAGTTTTCCTCGCGTTACGAAGCAGACCAGTATGTCCCACAATATTTGGCTGTCTCTCATATGGATCAAGTGAAGCCATAGGAATAGAAATGAAAGCACTTTGTGTCCTTAATATGTTCCTTCGGAAGTTAGAATTCTCAGGTTCATCGGATTGTTGTGGATGTGTTTTTAACAGATTCGCAATTTCATCTTTTTCAAAATGATTCATGTTTCCTTGATGATTCTGAAAACATAAAAAACATCAATATATTTGTCTATATACCATCTCTGCAAATTTATAAAAAAAACAAACCAATTTAGCTCAAAATTTCAAAACGAAAATATAACTCATAAAACTGTACTTAACCAAGTGGTTAGGCTCAAGTAAGGACGAATCATTTGAAAGAACCTGAGTTTAAATCCTGGATGAAACAATCATTTAACTGAAAGAATCATTGTTCGGACCTCACTTAATTCCTGATTGAAGTCCAAATTTACCCTAGAAGCCGGAGCGTTACGACAAAAATAATGAAAATTCAAAGATTGTATACCAGTGACAAAGCCATATAGGAAAGACCTTTGTTCTTATATATCACCAGTAGTAAAATCTAGAATGATGTATTTCACATTACACAGCTAAGTTTCTGATGACATAAGAAAGATATACAGGCGGAACTTTTATTAAGTGAGAAGCAATGAATACCCTTATTAAGGAAACCCTTATCTTAAAATTTGTTAAGCTTGGAAGAAAACCAAGCATATCAATTAGACATTCATTGACCTAAGCTAACTATACAATTGTATCTTCCAAGTATCCAGCGTCTACAGTTTTAAATGATTTTTTTTTTAAACTCAGTATCCAGCCCAAGGACCGACTAATCCGAGGGATTTAATTCCAGAGTTCACTTGCGGAACCCTATTCAAAGTCAGAGCATAGCTCTATATGGACTTAGCAAATGATCACTTAAAATGAAAAGTTAGTTAGTTACATTTAACAAACAAATGTATGCCCCTTTTTCATGCCATTGAATTTGAACCTACCTCTACAAAGCATTAATACTTGTGCTCAAATTTCAACCTAACACTTACACATACACTGACATACTTGTTCAGGGTCAAAAAATAACAATATGTTGGATTGTCCAAAATAGAACACAAGAAAGAAAACAACAATTTTTGCAAACAGTTTGTCACCTATGAGGAAAGCAATAAGGGTAAAGGAACCAGTGGCAGCACCAACAAAAAGACTAAGAGTCTCTTTGGTAAGGTCTATTTTTAAGCTTATAGTTTATAGCTTATGTCTTACAAGGTCACTGGGCGAAAAAATACATGTTTGGTAACAGTCTCACCGGATACGACACGGACACTGACACGCTGACACAACTAATAATTTGAAAAAATCACATAATTCAGTGTAATTAAGTGTCGGTGCCGTGTCGGTGTCGGACACGACATGTGTCTAACACTAGGACACGCCTAATCCGAGGAGTGTCTGTGTTTCATAGGTGGTATGTGATAAGTTAATTCAAGTTGCTTATACCTTATCAGTTTTTATCTCAATTTTACCTCTGCTAATTCAAGAATTACTTACACATGAATATGCTAGCTTATCCACTATCAGCTATAAACTAGCTTATAAGTCATCTGTTATAAACTAGTTTATCAACTATTCGTTAATTTTTACCAAACAGAGACTAAGAACAAATTAAGAAAGCAAACCAAGAAAGAGTAAAGAATAAGACCTGATCAAAGAGGAAGTCAATGTGAAACCTCGAAAGCCATTTTGCACCAATTCAACTTAATGCATGCTTAGAAGATTGGAGATTATTGAGTAAACAGAATTGGACTCATAATATGTATAAACAAAATTTGGAAGTGTCTGTGTGTGTTTGGAAGTGTCAGTGTTAGTGATAGTGAAGGTGGAAGACTCACGAGTCAATCTATCTAGTATAGCTTATAACAAAGGTAAAACCCGGGTGTGTAATAGAACCGGAAAATAAAACCAAAAAAACTGTAAAAACTAGCTGTTTCAATTTTTAAGAGTATTTTTTGTTCGTAGCCGAGGTTTGAACTCCAGATCTTAAATATACTATACATTATCCTTACGTAAACCCTGTTTTATTTGTCTTTATTATAAAAACAAAAAATATTCGGTGGGAATATTATATATTTATATATGACACACTAGATTTTGTTTTCAATTTATTTATCTCTCCTTGTATTTATTCACACTTCTTACAACATTTTGGATTATAGAATTAGAGTTAAAATAATATAAAAATTTCGTTAAAAACATCCTCAAAAGTTTTATAATATTTTAGGTTTCATAATCCAAAAAGGTGAAAAAGGCGAGAAAAGAAACTTTATTTTGTATTTTTGAGGGATTGACCCCACTAGACTTGTGTTTTACAGTTTACGGTGCTTTAAAATTGAGTGAGTGAGTACATTCATTTTGTAATTTTTTTTTGGACATGTTTTAAGTACATTCATTTCGTGATTATTTGTTTGTTTATAGGTTTTTTTATGGATGTTTATAACCTTTCTTTTTGTCTTGATTCTTTTTTGTGGTGTCCGGGGATCGAACCCTGGATCTGACATATATTATGCATTGTCTTTACCAGCTGAGCAAAGTTCATGAAAACCTTTTTTGTCTCGTTTATAATCTTTCTTTACAATTGTTTTTTTTACGGATTTACTATGCTTTATAAATCTTAAAATATGTAGAATTATTTATGTATAAAATAAATAAACTAAAACTATTAATTCTTTTTTTTTTGAGAGAAAAAAAACTATTAATTCATGTATAATTATTATAAAGTTATATCGAAATTATAAACATGTGGGACTATTGAAGAATCGTACTAATTCACAGTGTAATTTTATTTAAAAACTAAAGATGTTTTAGTAATTTTTCAATCGGGTGAGCCGTGGTCCACCCGAGCTCTAGATGGCGTCTCTGAACATAACCATATCTCTATTTTTCCTCTTCGACTTCATTTTTCTAATCAATAAAAATGTTTATTTTGTTGAAAATTTGAATTACACTCTTGTCTCTCTAACCGACTAAAAAGAAACACACGAGTAAGTATCATGAACAAATAAAAATAACTGAAGCAAGAAGTTTTTTTATATTTTCTATTAACAATAGATGACTTTTGATCTTTTATCATTTTTTTACAGAAAAATAAATAAGATACAATAAGAGAAGATGACAAAAACTAGTATGGTCCCCTCAAAAGAAAACAAAAACTTGTATGGTGGCCACAATTTTTGGGACAGTGGTGGTCAGGATAATTGTTCAAATCAAGAATAATTTTATAGAAAAATATTTGTTTCAGAAATACCAACCAAAAAAAAAAGTCAAAACTACCAAAAAAAAAATATTTTCTTTACAGACCAACTAAATAATCACAAAAATGTTAAATATAAAAAATTATGTGTTTGAATCGGCTCTCTTATATATCTATTTTATTCATTCATAGACGATGTAGAACTTAAATACTCTCACATGCATAGGATAAACATAAAGACAACTTAAAATAATGTGTATGGATCTACTCTCTTATATATCTATTATTTTTGCTCACTATTATTATTAATAATTTATAATCACAAAAATTAGCTTTGTATTGAGGCTACTTTTAATACCCCTTAAAATTGGTTTCATATTCCTTGTTATAGCAACAATTTTGTATTGTTTATGTTAATATTGGCTTTTCCAACAGTGAAAAATGTTGTACTTGTTAGATATAATATTTCATTGCTATATATTGAAAGTGCCTTACAAATCAGTACATGTTAGATATAATATTTCATCAGTAACATTACAGAGTGTGAACATCAAAATACAAACATTGCATTTGACAACAGATATGTTTATCTCTACCTCTCTTTTACTTTTTATCTTCTACAAATTACATACATTTAAAAATACACATAAAAATCAAACACAACGTATTTGACATCAAAATGTAGATGTCAAAGAATCGTTTCGCTTACATACATGTAGCTAAGTTTACAACTTTGATCCTTCGTTATTTGATTGTGAAGTGTCAGCGCGACAAAGACGTTTCTTTCTGTATCTCCATGCAACCTGGATTCGCGTAGCTGCGAGACATCTCCAGTAAGGTGATTCATACCTAAGATGAGTTATGCATTTTATGTCAGTTACTAACAGTTTGAGAACAAGGACAGTCATTGGATAAATAATGGATGGATTAAAAAAAGTAAAATGAGTAGTGAATACTAAGTAATAATAATATATACTAATCAGAACCACAATTTCATAAATATAATAGAACCAAGAGAATACCTAATGGCTCCTTGAACACCAGGACTCCTCAAGAATCTTGCAAAAAGGCTTGTAACTTCTTCAAGGTCTGCTGCTCTAAGGGAAAATGCCTCCACATTTGTTAGGCACAGTACTGTCCTATTGCTAACAAGCCTTTGTCTTGGAATTCTTGTTTTAGCACAAACTGCAAGGAAAATTAAGTTAAAAGTTGTTAACTTTTGCAAGGTAAAATAGTCTTTGTTTGACTAAAATATCCTTATTATAGTAGGAGCTATGTAGAATTTAGAAATCAGAATATAGAAATGAAACAGTTTAGTGGTGATAATCAGAAGCTATTTTGATTTTGATTAGCTTCTCAAAAAGTAAGAAGAGCTATGTCAGAAGGTATTTTGATTACCTTCTTGGGATCTATTTGGACTGGTTATTTGAGCTTATCTACTAGCATAAGCGCTTATGAGACTATTAGGGAAAGCTTGTGAAAAAAAATGATAACTCGTCCCATTATATGTCAGGAGAGCTTATGAAAACAACTTATATGTTTAACTCATATGTCAAACAGGAGAGATATCATGAGACTAAGGAATTATGAAAAAAGAAACTTATATGTATATAAGAAAAATGCATTGAAATGAAATCTAACCTTTGTTTCCTGAAGTATGTTCAAGACACCATGTAAGAAGTTCTTCACCACAAACATTGCCTTCAGATAGAGGAACTCGAATTCCATCTTCACCAATACTCTCCAATTTTCCACGTACAACGAAAACCACCTTCTCTACTAAGCCACCATCATACAAAATTTTGCTTCCTTTGATGTAAATTTTTTGTCTTAGCCTCTCACAAATGGCATCCAAAATAGGATCATCCATCAGGGAAAAAATTCGAACCTACGACATATACATGACAATTTTATGCAACATGAACTATGTTCCTTAAGATTATAAGATTAAACTCTTATCACCGAGCAAATACCTCATCGTTGGAGATACTACTATACTTACCTTCTTAACAAATCTAAAGAGATGTCTTCTGATGTCCCTCTGAAGATCTTCTGGCAAATTCTCCATGAGTATTTCTTCATTCACTCCTCTCGTTGCAGCCCAGTTATAACGTTCAGCTTGTCGCACTCTCCTGCATCGCAAATCAAACATTATAAGCCGACAGAAATCTCTAAGACTTTATACCATCAACTCATTTTATGATTACAATGCTTATATGAACTGATAGATTGTTGATTTTTTTGGCATTTTCTCCTACATAAATGTTATTTAAAAAAGGATAATAAGATACCTTCTCAGATCTTCTGCTAAGCGCCTATGGCTCATCCATTGCTCAACATCGCGTTGTCTAAGTGACATTTCTAGCCTCCTTTACGAGAATTATAGAAAAAGAAATATGAGTCAAACATGTTATTATGGACTAACACTAGCAGCATTAGATAAATTTCATGAGGCATTGCATATATGAAGAAAATTAAAACATTCTACCTTCTTCCAAGAGCCTGAAGAAAGTTTTGTATGTTCCCAATGAGAAGAGCAAAAAGCAAGAGTCCTAATCCAATGATTCCCATGGTAAAAAGGACTTCCCAAATAAAATAGCTTGGTGTCAAATTTCCAGCCAGAGTACTAATTTGCTGCACAAAATCACCCAGTCATAGCATTAGTAGAATTTCATGTATTGACAGAAAAGATGTTGAATTAAAAAAGCATACCATGGCAAAATTGAATATCTTATTCCGAAGAAAATTTCAATAAGGTGTTCTAGATTAGAGTTAATTTGGGATTTCGGGCTCTAAATGATTTCACTTATGGATTATGGAATTCAGAATTTTTGAACTTATATTTACATTGTTTTGGTCTGATCCAAAAGAGTAGTCCAGCCTACATCAGACTCAAGTGGGCCCTGCTGTTTGAGATCCACTCTGAGGTGAGAGCTTCAATTCCAAGCTCACACGACATGATCAAACATTCTCGAACCAGAGGACATCATAGCCGTCCATCTTATACTTCTGACAAGACATCCAAGCTCCATTGCGTCTCCCGGATGGAGGCGTTACATAACTAGACAATGGTATTCCTTACTAGTACATTGTCAAGGCCAACCCTGAATTGGGCATCGGCGGTACACCCACAGGTAACTCTAGATGGACTTGCAATGAAATGAAATCTAACCTTTGGTTCCTGAAGTATGTTGAATTATATTTGAAGGGAGTATAAATGATTGGGATAGACAGGTATTTATATTATATTATAAACCCTATTTGCCTCAATTTTCATAACTAGGAAAAGTATATTATGTCATAAAAGCTTTAAAATAAAATAAAAACATAAAGATAGTTACAAAAAACAAAAGGCATACCTGAAATCCCCAAAATGATGAATATACATATCTTGTAAGAAAATTAGGTTTTGTAGTAAGGTTGACTGCTTTAAGATAGATTCCATACTCAAAATCACTTTCTGTAAAACAAGCACTTGCATTGACATTTTCCTTCCATTGATCCCAATGTGCTCCATTCTGATACTCCCCAGTTCTTCCATGACCACAATCAATGAGTTTTGAGCATTCATGAAAATATATATTCTTGCACGCATTTCGTAGACATTGATTAACCCTCTGGGACAAGAAAGAGGAATTACGCTGAAGACGATTCCGGAAGTAATATAACAATGATATCATGATCAGATGTAACTGAATGCATGTGCAAAATTTATAGAGAAGGCTAACATACCTGCAAACCAAAAAGGTACCACCATGACCCAACAACATGGCCAGATAGCATAAAGGTACAAAGATTTAGAAAGAAACTCGCCCACGCCGACTCAAATATGAATCCGGTTGGAGAAATTAGCACAGGAAGAAATCTACACAATCTTGGAATGTACTGAGCAAGGACGACAGCACGCAAAAGGTTCTTTGCATAGTTTTCTCCTGATGTTCCCAAGTGTTTTGGTATGACAAACAATATCATTATCTGCAAATATTTCATTGCATTATACCATGCTATAATGTATTCTATCAAACTCTTATCGTTAAACTGGCACCTCTTCGACTAATATACATTTATTTTCAATTTAGTGATCACAAATAAAACTAGTCCAATCTACATTACTTTGTATCGTAGATTGTATATCAAGAAATTCACATTAGACTGTCTGTTTGGATTAGCTCAATTGAGTTTATCTACGGACATAAGAACTTGATAGATTGTTTTAAAGAGCTTATGATATATCCATAAACTGTTTTCAGATTATTTCCATAAGCTCTTCAAGGTAGTTTATGAAAACAACTAGTTTACATTAAAACAGTTACTTTATTTTGTATTCTGTTATAGGAATAGTTTAAGTAGTAAAGAGTGACTTTCCATAAGCGCTTAATTAAGTTGTTTATCCAAATAGACCCTTATGAGATACACAATAAGTAGTAAAGGGATATGGAGAGAGAGTTACCTGAGGAAGTGGAAGCACAACAAACAAGTCAAAAAAACAAAATGTTTTAAGATAGTGAAGAGCTATTTTCTTAGGATGGTCAACTAATTCGCCAGCACCAACCACCCTAGACTCAGGGGCCACATAAGCCAACCTAAACTGCAAAGAATGAACTTGGAATAATTAGTTCAGCTCTACAGCATCACAGAAGAGATAAAAAATGCTATATAGTGAACGATTTAGAAATATAAAATGTCAAATCGGTCGCTAAATCTGTGATAACATTAACAGCAAGTTGTTTAGCAACTTTTAGCAAATCAGTCACAAATTCATTTAGCGGCCTCTTTTGAGACCAATTTAGCGCCAATTTAAAAAATCGGTGCTACAGCGCTCGAAATATTTCGGCAACTAAATCAGTCACTATACAGAGAATTTTAGTATATAATAGGCTCATGCAGCTTCAACCTCGACATTCATTTTCTAATCATAATTATGATAGTTAGAGAAAGATCTCTATAAAAGTATTGGTAAAAAATAGGGGGCAAACATTGAATTTTATAGAAGTTTGCTAATACTTTTTAGAGTTTTGGTGATCTGATCATTTTCTAATGGACATATTTTATGTTTAATGCAATAAAAAATTTCTTCCAAGAGAACATTAGTTATACAATTAAAAGGAATAAGCAAAAGCTACCTGAAGAAGAATATTTAGGAAATGTATGAAATCATTCATACTTCTAAGAGAAACAAGCACTGTTGTCATTGTTGAGTTAATAACAATACATTTATGTTTCTGCATACAACAAGAAGGAAATATTAAGTAAAACTGCAAAAACATAGCAATATAAATTTACTTCCTTATTGACCAAAGCTAATATAAGTAATTAATTAGACACAATATACAATATTTGAATCTAAATAAGGGTGGGGAACCATACCTCATTCACAGATAGCAAGAAGAAAAATAAAGGATCCACAGAAATTGCCACCAAGCAACAAATTGCAAAAAATTTATTCCATTGTTGTACAAGTTTATTATGTGGATTTATAACTCTAGGTACATGTGGAATCAAAACAGCAAAAAATCTTCTTGCCCAATCCTTTGCATCACCATAGAGAACATTGTGAAACTGAAAACATTCAAAGTTTAACAAAATAGTTTAGTGAAAGGACCTTATATATTAAAAGTAGTTTATGATATAAAAAGTCTATAAATGAAAAATAAAATTAACATTAAAAGAATGTGACCTAGATAACATTAAAAAGTCTATTGACAGCTTGAGACATTTTCTTAAAATTAAGTTTTAAATGGAGTTTTGGTCCCTTCATTTTGTGTCATTCATGATTTTGGTTCGCCTATTTCTAAATCCGTGATTTTGGTCCCCCAATTAAAATAAACTCTTAAAATGTTCGGCTTTTTCCCCTTTAAGAATTTTGAGGCTGAACTTTGATGATCTACCAAGTTAGATGCTATTGCGGCGACTCAATTGATGGTGTGATACTTTGTCTGGGTCGACTTTCGCTCAACAACTAATTCCTATTTCATCAAAATATACATTGATCTATATCACAAAAGCAACCAAATTTGATACTAGACACTGTCTAGGTGGATTCCCTGCTAACTTATTTTCAAGTCATCAAATTAGTTGCAATGGAAGTATCTCGCTTGCCACATTATAAAAAATAAGCCCTAAGTACGTAGACGGGAAAAAGCCAGGCATGAAGCAAGATATGAGGATCAAAACTTCATTCAAACCTATACTAAAAGAAAGAATAGTATATTTTAAGAAGGTACCTTAGGATTGAACAGACCCGAACTTTTCAAATCGCTTTGTTGAGTAGCCTTGAAGTAAGTTGGACAAGTAGTACAGTAAGGATCATTACACATTCCCAACTGACCAGACCTTAATAAATGTTCATTTTTACCACATAAAGGAAACTTTTCGGTCTTACTTTCGACTGCTATGCTCTTTGGCGCGACCATATTTTGCCCGAAAAGATTTCCAGGTGTATGAGTAACATACAATGGACCACTCATTGGATTAAATGAAGCTTTTCTTTGACTCCTTAGAGGACCTGTGTGTCCCTTGAAATTAGTATCCCTTTCATATGGTTCCATAGGAATCATGGGAATAGAAATCGATACACTTCGCGTTCTAGGTACAAGATTCTGGAATTTAGAACAATCAGGGTCATTTGATTGTTTTGGATTAGTATCTGACAGAATTGGCACCTCGTCGTTATCAAACTCAGCCATGTTGTGATCACAAATCTGCAATACTATCAAAATCAATACCTTTCTACATCAAGACAATAATTTTGAAGTAAAAAATGATCATCTATACTCAAAACAATGAATAAATAAAAAGAAAAAAATATAGAGCAACATGAAAAGAATCTGAAGACCATGTATAAGTTAAAGGATACAGGAAACTTGAGGCTAGATATGATACAGGAAAAAACTCTTATAGTCCAAAAAGTCTTAGATAAATGGCTTTAACAACTTTCACAATAACTTTTTAAGTGGTTAACAAAGATCAAATAGGTGGTTAATTTTGTATAGCTAATGGATATACCATGTGCCAAAACCTCTGTTGCACCGACCTTTCTGATCAAAGGCGTGCCCTGGTGTCCGACACCGACACTTATGATTACATTGAATTATGTTATTTTCTCATAATTTGATCAGCGTTGACGTGTCAGTGTCGTGTTTGGTGTTCGTGACTGTGTCCGTACTTCATAGGCCGAAACTCATCAACCACTAAGTTAACGTACTACATGTAAATTTAAACACCTTAAAATTGGGGTTAATCACGTCTAAATTTGTGGTTAATGAAGTTACGCTAATGGTTAAAAAAAATTAACATTTGATATATTTGTTAAACATTTATCAAACTTAATAGACCACATATATGAACTGTGTTAACCACTTGAAAAGTTGTAACAAAATTTATCTAAATTTGATTGTTCAAATAACACAACTAATGATTTTAAGGCTCAAACAGTGGAACTGCTTTTGAGTGATTGAAAGTTTCATGTCCACTAAACAAAGAGATAAGTATAACATATAGTAGTGGCTCAAAGTGATAAAAAAGAGCATAAAAGATTTTTTTCAAGTGATGTGCTGAGATATCATTTTCTTCAGTTATGTTTCTTTCTAATTATTTTTATAGGGTCCCTTTCTCCACTATGTGTTATCTCTTTTCCTTAACTATACACAAAGTTCCACACTTGATAAAAAAACAAAAGAAATCCAATTGTTTTTGTTGTAGCACCAAAAGGTTGCTAAATCACACAGGTTCAAACTCAAAGGGTCCCCTATCTTATTACCACATGAGGAATGAAAATGAAAAGAAAATGTATGGACTATAACTACAATTAAGCATAAACCACCACAAGCTTATCCCTTCAACCAATTGAACAACACTATTCATGAAGATTCATCTCAACATTTTGCATTGCTACAGTGAAACTACCAAAGTTAAATTTTGCATTACCACATGAAGAATTTAAGCATAAAGTAAGACTAACTAAAACAAGCAAAAGGGTATTAACAAGTAATTCCCTGCTTGAATAAACAACTTAATTAAGCATTTATAATACAAGTGCTTGTGTATAAGCTATTTATATGACAGAAGATAAGATAAGTCAAACTATTTTGATATAAGCTATCTTAGCTAGCTTAAGATAGCTTATGAAAATATGTTGAAAACAGTTTATGGACATGTCAATATGCTCTTCCAAATAGTCTCACATGTCACATAAGCTCAAATAAGTCAATTCAAACAGACGCTAAATTAAGCCAAACTAAGAGAGTAAAGACCTGTTTGGAGCTGACAAGTGACAATATACTATGAAAATTGGAAACTCAAAACCTCCTAATAACTGGTAACTGATGACACTGCTACAACCATCCAACAATTCGAAGCCTGGTATTCATGGAAGAAAAGTATGAGGGTTTCTCACAGATATAAATACAAAGAGAAGGGTGAGTGGGGTAAGAGTTGAAAAAATCCTGAATGTGACTAAATTAATGTTAAGTGAAGGTGAAAGAGACTTTTAAGAAGCAATGGTGTGAACAAAGAAAGAAAGACAAGAACCTTGGAAAACAAAATATTGTATTGTATTGTATGTGTGTGTTTCTCAGAAAGTTTGTCTTGTTTTGTTCAATAAATATTCTCACATGTTACTATAATAATGTTTTTTTTTTTACTTTGAAATATTAATCTCACATTTTATTATATAGGATAATGTTTCATGGACACTTTTTTCTCCATACACACAATGTACCACCTCCATGTGAGAGTTTGTGAGAGATGATAACCATCCCTGTGCGAGAGACAATAAATGTAAGTTTTTGTGTGTGTGGGGACCACACATGATACAATTGTGTGTGAGTGTGTAAGTGATACGTGTCACCTAAAGTAGTCTATATATCACTACTCTATTATGTAAGTTTTGTTCACACTGCACAATTGCATAGATTAATCTTTATAATCTAAATTTTATTTAAGTTATGGCAATTTAAGATAGTTTTTTTTTTCCTTCCAAAAGTATCAGAGGAAATGTTTATGGAACTTAAGTATCTATCGCTGGTATCATACATTGTTGATATTTCACGTGTATACTCTCTTTATATCTAATTATAAGATTCACTTTCTATATTTGTACTCGTACTATCTTTTGCTATTTTCTTGTTCTTTATTAAAAGGTATTCTTCAATGCTTCCTCTAAAGAAGTTTAAATTACAATCTCCTCTCAACGTATATTAAAATTTAAGCTCTAACAAAAAATTACAATCTACTTAAACGGTAAATATGTAGTATATTTTTTTAATAGGAAAATATTAGTAGTTGATTTGTTTTATAATAAAATGAGAATTTGTTAGGAGTAAAATCAACCTCGCAACTTCCTTCATGCTTCTTTTGGCATCTCAACGGAATTGGATTTAGTGTTATAACTACGTTGACGCAGTTAGTGTTTACAGTCGTCTGATTCGTATCAATGACCGAGATTGATTAACTGTGTTATAACTAATGTATAATCTGAACCGTCCGATCTAGAATAAATAGCCATGATTAATTACTATGTGAAACTGCATGTATTTTTACAACAGTAAATCCAGATCTCATCTCAACCCATACTATTAGTTTACACCTTTGCAGATAAACTCCTAATATATTTAATATCATTTGTCTACTTACTTTTCTTTCTCCCTACTTTGCATTTTTAGTATCATTGTCATATAGTTTTTGACTCTAGTATCCAGCAAAGAAAACTCTACCATCAAACATTGAACAATAAAAGATAACATAAATTTTTGAATAAATCTTAAAGAAAATAAAAAAAAGGTATTTAAATTCTATCTTCTTGAATTATGAAATCAACTATAAAGTATTAAGAAGGGATTCTACCAAAAAAAAAAAAAGTTTTAAGAAAGGAAGGGCTAAAGGACATGGCACTGAAGCAGTCAATGCAAAGATGCATGCATGCAACATATTAGGTGGATTCTTTCCAGTTTGTTTCCTCTTTGCCCCTTTGATTAAGTTGAAACCTTTCCATACGCTGACGGCTGATGTGATCTTTCTTCAAATGCATTTGTTATGCTTTGGGTCAATTAGAGTATTTTTTTATTACACGCATATACACATCAATTGAAAAATGGACCACATCTAAGACTCAAATTGGGTCAAGTTCTAGCTATTCAAATGAATTCCGTAATGATAAGATCGGTTAACCTATATTTGACGACTCTAAGAGCAACCATTCATAGCTATTTCAGAGAAATCCTTTATCAAGGAAATATTTTAGTTACTTTCATATATGAAAATTAGTGATCCAGTGATATAACACAAGGTCTTTCAAAAATGGAACAAATATTAAAAAATGGATCACTATTTAAGAACATAAAAATATAATCGTTAAGGGATTAAATGATTAGACTCAAGTGGTTATTAAACTAAATCAAAAGACGGATCATTTTGGATAATTTGAATTTGATTCTTACGTAGAACAATTTTTTACCAAACTTTTCTTATTTATTATTGATCAAGATTAATTAAAATTAAAGCTTCATATTATGTACTCATTAGAAAACACATGTGAACTCTGCGGTAGGTTCCCTTTGAACATAGTATATATTTATTTTATTTTGTGGAAACTCTTTAAAATTGTGGTAAAAAGTATCAATATTTAATTGCTAAGAAAGTGTATCAACCCTCTAATTTTTCTTGTTTGTTTTGGTTTTCTTAAGCATGCACATAAACAATTTTAACCTTTTTTATTTGACCCGTTGTCATTGGTTTGTACTGCGTTTCTTTGCCAAATGTTGAAGACCAAAATTAGAAATTAATGCAAGCTTTGACTTTTGTGTTTACATTTGAGAAAAATTATGGTCAGTAGGTCAATTACCATTTTTTTCTTCCTGGGACATGAAAATCACAATATTTCTACTATCATATCTTTCTGCTTATAGCATTAAGTCAAAGTCATGGCGACTTTAATATGTAATGACATAGTACTATATCAAGTTATTTTTTTAATATATAAAAAATATGTTCTTATTATTCAAATATCATGACCAAAACAAATAGTCAATATTTAGCATGGAAAATGAAGTCTATTTTTTTTTTAAGGAAGACTAGTTACTGTATTAAAAATTATGCAATTGTTGATTTAATATTAGATGAGTTACAGGGTTATATACCAGCTAATATTATTTTCTATTTGGTAATATACTGTATAATATAAAAAGGGTTTGTCTAACATGTGCAATATTGCACATGTTAAGGTAACTAAAAGTAGTATCTTTTCATTGAAAACCAACAATTATTAATTAAAAGTTACATATTTAATATAAAAAACACAAATTCCAAGTCAAAGTTACTACTTTAAACTTCTTAACATGTGCAAAATAAAAAATAGATAGGATAAATATTGTACCAAAATAAAAATATAGAATAAATATTGATGATTTTTTATTAAAATATTTATTTTTAGAGGTATAAAATAAAAATATCTTCTTATATCATACTATATTAATCTTGATTTATACTATACGATGTTATATTAATTTATAAATTTTAAGGCTATGTAAAAAAAAAAAATCATATTCAATTTGTATGAACTGAGAGAACCTTTGAATTGTTGCATGTCTAAGTAAATAATGAGATCTAATTATAGTTTGTGATATTTTTTATATTGTAGATGCATAAATATAATATAGTATTTCATAAATTCACTACATTTGAGATTATACTATTTGAAGTTGAATACTAAATATGGACACTTCTTTCAAAATGTGAGATTCAAATCTTAGTTTATCAAGTGGTGGGATACTAACCTTTCTGCTAGATCTAACAAGGTGTCAATGAAAAGAAGCTAAACTCGTATTATATTTGAAGATCAATGAAAAAAAATCAAAAAAATTGCATGCATAGACCGTTTTTTTTTTTGATGGTCGGAGTTTGAACCCTAGACCTTGCATATATTATGCATTGTTCATACCAACTGAGTTAAGCTCACAAAGACATGCATGGGCCGTTTAAATGAATATAAGATTTTTTTATCAAAAAAATAAATGAAGAAAATATTTTCATTCAAGCTAGTATGTCATGCGTGAAAAGCTAAAAACCAAAAAGCAAAAGTCATCATTCATGCAATCAACAGAAGAATATATCTTTATTTTTCTTTTCCTTTTTTGGCCAATTTGTATCTTTCTGTTGAAAAGATATAAAGGGATGAAAAGAGCATGAAAAAACGCTTCAGCCTTCAAATCAGTTCTCAGTTTACACTTATGAAAAAGGTTGGAGCACATGCAAATAAGAATTGTAGCCCAAAATTCAAAGCAATTAATCAAGTGAAATGATTAAATAATAAATGAACAATAAATGATTCAATAATCATGTTTCTGAAATTCACAAGACATCTCTAAACAGTGCCTTCATACCAACAGAAAATGTTACAGTTAAAGAAGTAGATAATTTAAGATGTACAAATGTATTGTCAATTGACACAAATAATTTCAGCAGAAGAAATACAAAGTCTACTCCAGAGAGGAAAATACCGGAAAGCTTCGAGGCTATGAGAACTCAGATTATGAAAAGTATCTCAACTCAAATTGAAGTTTTCGAATGTTCTTAAAATTTGGATTATACCTAACTAAACCCTACAAAATCGGATTAAACACGCATCCAATGTGAGACTCTCAACACACTCTCATCACATCGAAGACTGAACATCTGAAGCATGACCCGAGTGACCCATGACTACTTAGCTGCCAGTCACGAAAAGATGAGAACACATACCTTTATTCTCAAGATGATTAACTCACAGCATTAATCAAAGTATTATTAACATAAACATTCTTGAGTTGATTATCGGTATGTTTTCTCATCTGCTGGAAGGAGTCATGATCAATTTACTAGAAATCTCTGCAAGAGCAAACTCAGTCTTTGAAATGGTGATTTGTGTCTCTTATAAATATTTCTCTACCTTCTAATCTGACTATAACTTTGATAACAGCATGACAGTCATTGCATATTCTCGGGGTTTTTCCTCAACCCCTTACTCTTCATCATATCGTGTATTCTACATACGCTTTGAAGCATAGATATTGGACAAAAGAATGTAGTTCCCAGGGTTGTTTGGTTCTAACACGAAAATCTTCTCAGCAACAATCTCCCCCAAACTCAAATTTTAGTGAACTCTACAAGAGCTTAACAATGCTCCCCATACACAAGCATCTTATTCAATATTCTTGTCCAACCCTATCTCACATTAGATGCAAAACTAGACAACTAGGAGGACTAACCATCTCAATTGCCACACTCCCGAGCAGAAAAATATAGGTGCTGACAATCAAACACTGGTAACATAATTCTAATAGTAGAGAAGATAGCATGATATGAAAAAAATAGATAACAAGGTTAGTTCTAGAACAACATATATATAAAAAACAACAGAGCATAAAAACAATTCAACTAAGGGAACAACCTACACAAAACACTAATAAAAGAAACCCCCAAAAACAAGAATGTGAAATAGACTCTAATAGTAGTCGTCCATATCTTCTTCGCCACCCTCGCCAGACTCAGCACCCACTTCGTTGTAATCCGTCTCTAGAGCGGCAAGATCCTGACAAGCTTCAGAAAATTCTCTTTCCATACCGACGCTTGAGTTACATGTGGTCAAACTTGTGGTCATTGCGACCGTAATGCAAAATGCCCTCTGTACCTTAACAAGGTCACCTCCAGGAACAACAGTAGGTGGCATGTAGTAAATACTACACTTGAAACCAATAGGACACCAATCTATGAACTGGATGATCCTCTTGGTTTTGATGGTAGCAACAACAGCATTCATGTCTTTGGGAACAACATCAGCACGGTACATCAGACAGCATGCATGATTTCAAATACGGATGAACTTCACATGATTAAAATCTGGATGTATTTTACTCTAAATATAAGTTTAATGTAGATCTTAAGATGATTGATCAATAGGCCCCTCAAATTGCTCACATTTTCTAAAAAATGCCCATCGGGAATTAGGACCAGCTCGATATTACTCGCAAAAAAAGCCAATCGGAGTTTACGATCCGATTGGTTGAGCAATTTGAGGGGCTTATTGAGAAAGACCCAAATCTTAATATAATTTTTTTTATTCTATCCAGTGTTATCTATGGCGGATGGCGGTCTGTGGCGGGGACCCATAATTCCGAAAACCCAGCCACCTTAAGGCGCTGTTGTGGTGGGGAATGGCGGGATTTAGACCACCACTCACCATATCAGAAACCTCAAAATCCGATACCAATAAGCGCCGATATGACCGCAGTTCGATAACATTGATTCTATCTCTAAAGTGACTTCATATCTCCTTTAGTCAAATCGAGATTTGAAGAGATAATCAATTTTAAATCAGAACATCTAATTATCAAAGCTTTTTGTGAACAAAGTGAATGTGACTTTGAATTTCCAACTCCAAACAAACCACTAGGAGTTGTAGCCGATAATTAAATGCAGCTAAGGAAGTGAACGATTCAGCAACAAAGGAACAATATATCTCAGAATGTTTTCTAATTTGAGATCCTCTAATATCAGAATTTCATAAGCAGAAATTCACAAGCGTGCAAGATATCGCTAAAGAATTAAATACTTTAAGCTGTAAACAATTTATTGCCATTTGACAACAACAATTTCAACAGAAGAAATACATGGTTTGATCCAAAGAGGAAAATACCCGAAAATTTGAGGCTGTGAGGACTCGGATTATGAGAAGTATGTCAAATCGAAGTCTTTGAATGTACTCTAATGTCGTTAAATCAAATATCTACTCCCTGCGTCTCAAATATAAGCAAAAAAATACTCATCACCCATCTTGGTCAAAGAACATCAGATCTTGAAAAGGACAGCTCTTCAGGTACCCAAGTTTACTTTCAAAGTCTAAAACCATTGAAAAGCTTCAAATCATAATACCTTATACTAGAAAATTATTCATATAAAGTCTAATGAAAGTACTGAATGTCAAAGTTACTCAAAAACATTGCTCAGCAGAATCAGACCTGCAAGTCGTCTCCCCTCTCCATACTCTAAATCAGGCTCCTGTATGTCTCCATTGCAAGAACAGAATGGAGTGAAGAGAAAGGATATTCAAACAAAAAACCATATGGGCCGTGGAGAACTAATTAGCTGCAAGCTACCGAAAATGAGAACACATATCTTCGTTCTCAAAATATTGTTAACACCACCAGTCTTGATTAATTAGTTTTTTTTTTTTTTCTAATCCACTGCAAGGAGCCGAGAAATTTACCAGAAATCTCCACAAGAGCAAACACCGTCTTTGAAATGGTGAAATCGATTTGTGTCTCTCACAAATATTTCTCTTCCTTCCAAACTGCTTATAACTTTGATAACAGCATGACAGTCATCACAAATTCTCAGGTTCTTGATTACTTGAAGTGGTTGTCCTGGACTTGTGTTGATTAGTCCTAATACTACTGCCAATTTCTCACTGTGCCCACATAATATCTGCTCCTTGTCTTGTTCCTCCACATCTTGCAGCACAGTCTTGGTCATCGGGAGGCAACCGGACTTCTTAATCTCAATACTCAATTTTTCTGACTTTTCCAAAATCTCTTTCATTTGTGGATGTGATTTGTTGCCAGAAAGAAGCGTGTGTACCCTATGTCCGATCTCAATCCAACTACAGCCAGGGTTTTTCTTTAACCCCTTACTCTTCATCATATCGCGTACTCTATTTTCTTCATCCCACATACCCTTTGAAGCATAAATGTTGGACAGAAGAATGTAATTCCCGGGGTTGTCTGGTTCCAACACAAAAAGCTTCTCTGCAGCAATCTCGCCTAAACTCAAATTATGATGAACTCTACAAGAACTTAACAATGCTCCCCACACGCATGCGTCTGGTTCAAACGGCATTTCCTTGATGATGGAATAAGCTTCTTCGAGTTTGCCTACACGACTGAGAAGTGTAACCATGCAAGCGTAATGTTCCATTTTAGGTTTAACATCGTATTCTTTCAACATGCGATTAAAGTAATGCCATCCCTCTTCTGTTAATCCGTTTTGGGTGCATGCAGATAATACACTTGTGAAGGTAATTGAGTCGGGTTTCTGGCCACTTTGCAACATCATATGAAACATCTCGATTGTTTCCCTAGCCTTTCCATGCATTGCATAACCATTCATGATTGAATTCCAAGAAACCAAATTACGGGATGGCATTTCATCAAAACAATTTTGTGATAACCGGATTCTTCCACAGTTGGCATACATATCTATCAATGCACTACCTACATATACATCATCGAAAATTCCCTTCCTGAGAGAAAAGCAATGGATTTCCTTTCCATGCGTTAACGCTGAAATATTTCCACAAGCAGGGATCAAGCTTGGGATAGTAACAGCATTAGGCTCCACCCCATCAGCTTGCATGTCTCTAAAAAGCTCCAAAGCCTCCATGTCTTTCCCATTCTGTACGCAGCTTGCTATTATCGATGTCCACGTCACAACATTCAACTCCAATTCTCTGGCTTTAAACTTTTTGAACACATCCAATGCAGTATCAACTAAACCATTACGCGACAACCCAGTAAGAAAAGCATTCAAAGAACCTATTTCAGTTTGATCAATTTCATCAAACACCCGAGACATCTCGGGCGCACATCCACATCTTCCATACATGTCAAGAAGAGCACTAACCACAAATTTATCCGATTCCAAACCCAGCTTAATCATATACCCGTGAACCTGTTTCCCCAACAAAACATCCTCCAAATTCCCAACACCTGGCAAAACACATGAAACAGTCGACCCATCCGGCAAAAACCCTTCTGACAACATCTCACGAAACAACCTCACCGCCTCATCATACAACCCAACATTTCCAAACCCAGCAATCATCCCATTCCATGAAACCAAATTCGGCTCCACACCCTCCTTCCTCATCTCACAAAAAACCTCTTTCGCTCTATCAACATTCCCCAATCTCGAATACCCTGCAATCATCGCACTCCAAACAATCACATCTCTCTCACACATACCATCAAATAGCTTCTGCGCATCATCAATCCTATTACATTTCAAGTACATATGAACTAACGACGACATCAAAACTGAATCCGAACCAAACCCATTAACACAAGCAAACCCATGAACCTGTTGTCAACGTTATAGAAAATCAGAGAGAATAACAAAAGATGCAAGGGTTTCAATAGAATAACATCATTTGTGAAAATAAGAGTCAAAGAGAATAATACATAATAAAACATAAAAAGACTAAACTACCATTAACTTAGTTAAGCCAAATAACATAACTTCATTATCTAACACCTCCCCTCACACCCACCATGCATTAACAGAAACAGCAAAAGTTTCTCATTCAAGAAACAAAAATGTACTCAATAATAAACAATATAAATGGGTGAAGACCCAATTCAGTCACTCTCAATTTTCTCACGGTCCATTTAAGTCTCTCACAAAAAATAAACCCAAATTAGTCCTACATTTTCATATTAGGGACTTAGTCCCCAATATGAAAACATCAGAGATTAATCCAAACTTGTCCAGAGGTGAACATTCCTACGATGACTATAATCTAAAATATCTAATATTCAAACATCCAAAACTTATGCCGGCATTATCTAATATTCAAACATCCAAAACTTATGCCGGCATATAAGCTCAAATAAACCAATCCAAACAGCCCCTGATCCAAAAAACTAGACTAAGACGGATAACATAGCTTAATTATCTAACACATCTCATCAACAGAAACTATCTAACATCTCCCTTCAAACTCACGGTATATTAACAGACGCATCGCATTGAGTGTTTGTCAATCAAGAAACAAAAAAATAATAATAAATAATATAAAGTCAAAACATCTAATATTCTAATACCTGTCTACCAGGTTCAAAAAGCTGCAAATTCTAGCTTTAAGCACATGTTTGATTCTTCATTAATAAAAACCTCATTTTGAATATATTGATTCTGGCTAAAAGTGATTTGAAGATAAAGTGATTTTTGTTTGGATGCATTCATGTAAAGATGAGTTCATCAATTAATTTGAGTGTTAAAATCAAAAGCTTCAATTTCTAACTTCAAGCAAAATCAATTCTACTACTAAACATATCAGAATCAATTCTACACTTCCAGAATCAACTCTACAAGCAAAATCATATTAAAATCAATTCTAAAGCCTCTAGAATCACTTTTGATCCTCCGAAATTAAAACCAAATATATGCATGCATACTCAGGCCCCGTTTGGATTGAGCTTATGAAAAATAGCTTATGCAAATAAATGAACTTTTATATTAATTCATAAGTCCTCGCTAACAAAAATTTTATCTTCATAAGTTGTTTTTTCATAAACTACCTTAAAAGCTTGTTTATTTGCATAAGCTGTTTTGCATAAGTTCAAAATAAGCTAAATCCAAATGGGTCCTCAATAATATACATATGCATACTCAATAATAAAACCAAACATCTAATATTCTAATTCTAATAATGTCTACCGAGTTTTAAGAAAAATAAAAAATTACTTGTCTACAAGGTTTCAAATAAACCAATCCAAACAACCCCTAATCCAAAAAAACTAGACTAAGCCGGATAACATAGCTTAATTATCTAACACATCTCATCGACAAGAACTATCTAACATCTCCTCTCAAACTCACAATGCATTAACATAATCTCAACTATCTAACATCTCCCTTCATACATTCATTGCAACATCCTAATCTCTGCTATGATTATTTTATTCTCATGTTGGTTCTTAACCGTCCAACGCTCTGTTCTACCGAGAATTCATCAATCAATCAAGAAACAAAATCATACTCAATAATAAATAATATAAATCCAAAATATTCTAATTCTAATGTTGTCTACTAGTTGGGTCAGATACCGAGTTTTCAAAAAAATAAATAAAAAAGTACCTGTCTACCAGGTTTCAACTCTTTTAACACAGCACAAGCTTTAATAGCACTAGGAAGAAGATAACTATCAGGAACAAGACCAAGAGAACCCAATTGAGAGAATGCACCAAGAACATGACGAAAGTGGTGGGACCTAGCAAAGGAGTGGATTATGGAAGAGAAGGAGAAGATGGTGGGGTGTGGGAGAGAGGAGAGGATGGGGGTGAGATGTGAGAAGGGGAGGAAGTGAGAGTAGAGAGTGAGGAGAGAGGTGGTGAGTTGGGTGTTGGTGAAGAGGTTGAATTTGAGGAAGTGTGCGTGTATGGTACGCGCGTTGAGGAGGGTGGTGGTTGGAGAGTTGAGACATTGGGATACAATGGATTGGAACATTGGAAAGAGAAAGTTTTTGATTCTGTTTTGAACAATGATGAATGTTAACGTTGTTGTTATGGTGATGGTGATTGTGTTGAGGGTTTTGGGTTTGGAATTGGAAACATAGTCGTTGGTTTGTTCTGTATTTCTTTCTGTTTCAGTTCATTCACATAGACATCAGAGCTTCATTTGATCGACCATCTCCAGTATGAAGTTGGTAAAGTGTTGTTTTTTCGTTTTAAAAAATTTAAATTTTTTCTTCTTCTTGACCCTGCAAATTTTATTTAACCACCGCTTAAAACTACATACCGGTGAAACTCAGAATACACTAAAGATGTTGTATATAGGCGGAACACCCGAAATTAAATACCCTAAAAAACACCCCTGAAACAACACCCATCAAAATACATGTCACCACCTAAATCTAAATCAGACTCCTACACAAAAACGACCACCGTAAAAACAATATCCCACACCATCCATCATCACTACTCACCCCAATGAAAACCCTCAAAGTTAAACTCTCAGTCATATGTTTATTTTTTGATTATTGTTGTGATTATTCACATTTTTTTATGCTTGTAAATATATCAATTTTTAGTTTTAATGTTTTTAAAAAATTTCTTTAACTTTTAATCCTTATAAAAATTTTAATCACTCTTTTTTGTTTTTAATTTTAAGTCAATGTGTCGCATTTTTATTTTTTTTAATGAAATATATAGAATATTGTAAAAATCTTTCTAAAAAACGTGAAATAAATATTAATTTTTAACTGCCAAAAATATAAAAATTCATATTTAATTCATGTTTAGTTAAAAAAATTAATGTTTTTTGGGATAGATTATTATAATATTATAAACTTCTTTGCAAAATTTTATTCAAAAATTTGAATTCTGCATATCAGTTTACTTAAAAGGATGGACCAAAGGTGAAGATGAAAAAATTTTGGCTAACTAAAACTCAAAGAAAAAATTTAGAGGGACTAAATCAAAAAAAAAAAAAATTATATATCTTTAAGAAGCAAAAACATGTTAGTCGACGAAGATTATTCATCGCTAAAAACAATGAAAATTTCATCCTTCTAATATGATAAATGATAAAAATAACATTAATTTTTATACTGTAAATCTTTTTTCGTCTCAAAAATGTAAAATGTTTTTACACTTTTTTGAAGGAAGGAAATGTTCTTACACTTATATTGGATCAAATCATATCAAACAAATAATTCTAAACATATTTTAGAAACTAATCTATAAACATGACATCATTAAATGTTTTGATTATATGCATATGTAAAAATGTTTTACATCATCAATATATACAAATTAAATCTAATATATATAATCAAATTCATAAAAAAGATGAGGGGTTAGGATTTAAAAACCTACCTGCTTTTAACAATGTTTTGTTAGGCAAACAAAGCATGGAAGTTCATGACTGAACCAAACAACATAGTCACTCGTTTATTCAAAGCAAAATATTTTTTGAAGTTTGATTTTTTTGAATTCACGGTGTAGACATAATCCTATTTATGTTTAGAGGAGTATTTAAGAGACAAATAGTATTGTTAAAGCCATGTATGAGTGCAGTATAGGGATAGGACACCATATACCGGTCTCAAATCAAAGTTGGCACACAGATGACAGTAGCGTTGAGAGCCATAAATGGTTGCCGGGAGAGCTCAATAATATCATGGTTGCAAACACAACTCACATTTTGCAAACTCCCTTGTTTGAGTATGTACATAATGACAGGAGAATATGGAAACCGGAATCGAATGGAAGGTATTCAGTCAGAAGCGGTTATCCCATTAGCTTGCAGCAATAGGTTGACTTAAACACGCACCAAACTGCTGGTAACTGGAATGTAATTTGGAAATTGCAAGCACCACCGAAAATTAAACATATGTTGTGGAGAATCTGTCAAAATTGCTTGCCTGCCAGAGTTAGACTCCACAACCGAGGGGTTAATTGTGCAGATAATAGTGTTCTGTGTGACGAAGGAACGGAAGACAACATGCACATTTTCTTTAAATCTCCCAACAGGGTTTTCTGCTAGCAGTATGTCAGATTATGGTCTAATATTCAACCTATAGCACAGTCAAGCCAAAATGTCAGCACTGGTATTTTCAATGTGCTGCAAAGTATAGGCCCAAATAATGAAGCAATTTTCGCCTGTATTCTATGGTCTATTGGCAAAGTGAAAGCAGTTTGAGAGAGGGGCTTGACATTGCTTTCGAGCTAATAGAACAACGGTATAAGTGCAGGAAACGGTCAATCACAAATGGAGAAAATCGGCTGATGGGTGCTATAAGTGCAACATTGACGCAGCTTTCTCATCGTCAACCAATATAGTGGGATTAGGATTGTGCATTAGGGATGATCAAGGGAGTTTTGTACTAGCTAAAACCGAATGGATTCCCTCTATTCTTAGTGTTGACGAAGAAATATTGGGATCTAAAATCTGACTCAAGGACCAAACAATTTATTTCTTGTTTAATTTTAATCTCTGGGAACAAATTGCATCTTTCTCTATCACATAAACAAAGTGGACTCCAAAAATATAATTTGAACAAATGCATAGTACAACTCAGCAAAATGTATTCAATTTTGTGATAGAAGTTAATGTAGGGACTAGCGTGTCCAGTTTAAATTTATTAGAGACTACAAGTAAAGTTTATTTTTCTTAAGGACCAACTTTCGTCTCGCGATTCTTCTCTGAAACTATTAGGTCACTCTATATGTGTACTATTAAAAAGATTAATGGGTATGTTTGGAGATGCGGTAGAATGAGGTTGGGCGCGCGTCTGACAAACTCTACAATATGTAGCTAAAACAAGGTAGAAAACCTAAAAAAGCGTAAGGTGACAGTGAATTGACACAGATCCAAACACTATAAAATGAAAAGTAGGTTTGGAAAAAGAATAAACAACTAGTATTTACAGTCGTGAATATCTACAAATATCTAGTCGGTTCACGCAAGCTTAACAAAATGACAGTGATAACCTTCAAAGAGAGGGGAGCGGCATTCAATAAACTCTTCGCTCAGTAGCTTGGGCTTTACCCAGTTTGATTCATTGTCAACAAATAAAACTAAAAACTAACATTTGTCATTTTAACAAAGAATACTAATAAATGTATTGTATGAATCAAAAAACATGGACCTATGGTGTGACATAGATCAATGATGACTTGCAGTGCAAGGCAAACAACCTTACTATTCGTTGTCGACAGGTCTAGCATATGGCATAAATCTATGGTCCTTCGCAGCATTTCTCTTCCTCCTTTTCTCAATATATGAATCAAGTTTTCCAGATGCCTAAAATGGTGAAGAATAGATAGAACTAATGAAAAAGCCAAGCAATAAATGACAGAATACAATGAGAACAAGGTGAAGGGGGCACATAGAGGTGTTCTAAGATACATACCTTGAGATGCTTATATTTTTCAATAAGCCTTTGCCTTCGGATTTCGGCTGAAAACAAATTAAAAAATGTCATTATATGTAGTTGATTTTTCATTTTATTCAAATTTGTCTGTTTGATATGTTTGTCAGTTCATTTGTTCGATACTGTTAAACCATCAAATTCAAAGAATTGTATATCCAAGTTAACAAAGATGATATCCAAGAACTAGTGCCAGATGTAACACCTAAAAAAGTACTATCACTGTCCTTTACCACTAGTTTAACCAGCTAAAACTCCTCATTAAGAGAGGTATTCATTGAAAGAAAAAACTTATATCTAATTTATGAAGCACGGACACATGACATGACGCTGCTAATGTCAAAAACATAAGACACCGGCACCGATACATACATATATATATATATATATATATATATATATATATATATTTATTATAATTAAATAAAATATGAAACATTATTTATAAAAGATCTAAATTGAGAATCAAAATATATATGTGTGTCTAAATTGAGCACTTGGCAGTCTTTCGTATTCATTCATACCGAAAAGCTAAAAATGATGTAATCAAACTTAATGTCTTGAACTCCCTAATTGATCATCATTGGTACGATGCATCTTTAACCTCTGCAGATGTGTCTTAGATGTGTCTAAGGAGTGTGTAAGATGCGTCAAAGCAAAGAAAAAATGTTCTTTTTGGAGATACTGTTTCGGAGTTGTCAGACACGTGTCGTACATGTTTCGGACACTACGATACACCTAATTCCAGAGGTATCTGTGCTTCATAGTAATGACGAACTTCAGTTGATTTCCTAACTGAATCTAACTGAATAGCAACCTAATTAATTGCCACCCTTAAAACCTTATTTTTTGCTTCTTCCTATAGTTTTTTTTGAATGGCTAAATATTATTAATGCTCCCAACCTCATCAGAAAGAGGGAGGGGCGAAAGAGGCTTCTTCCTATAGTAAACCTATAACTTCTTATTACTCTAGCATATGGAAAGTGCTAGAAAAGGGAAACAAAATTGGCATAAGCAGAGATTTCATTTCTAACATATGGAAAGTGAGAGAAAAGGGAGATAAAGTGATGAGGAAGGAAGAGAAAAGTTACATTTCTTGAGATAAAAAGGACGCATTCCCTCCTTTGCTGCTTCTCTTTGTTTCTTCTTGTGCCTAGCCAATATCTCTGCCTCAATATTTCTTGCTGAATCAGGCTTCAAATGTTTATCCTGAAAAGAGATGTAAACGTGATCAATAAAACTAACAAGTGTCACACTTCTGGACAGAGAAGACAAACTTTGAAATGACATGTACTTACAATCCATGATACGAGTTCTTCTATTTCACTTCTGCGCTCTAGATCTTTGCATTTTTTCAGTTCCCTCTTAAGAGTCTGTTGTGTCCAGAAGATGTCATTAGAGGAAAGTCACAAAATATTATAGATAAAATTTTGTTGTTATAATCTGCAAGAATACTACCTTTCTTTCAGCAGGAAGATCATTTTCGTATAAAAACTTATATTTCTTTCTAAACCTGCAAGTCCAAGTACTTATATTATTAGTGCTACACAAAATAGTAACATCAAAAGCATAGTCCAAGTACAATGCAGATATAATTAAACATAGTATACTAAATTAAAATAAAAATTGTTAAATGAACATAGAAAATAAAGAACATCACTTAGCTAAGCATACTCTAAATTGGAAAACATAGAAAATATCATCATGGCTTTACACCGATATATGAAAATGCTTAAAATTTGCCATGTCAATTGCAATTAAAATATTAGCATTTCTCAACAAAAATGAACACAACAAGAAAAAGGTAGAACAACGAACACATCAGAGGTGAACATACCGATTAGAGTCGAGTAGATCACCACAATGGGATTCAAATCTTGGATCACATGCAACCTGAAAATTGTTGAAGACATGCATAACTCATCAAAATCATCCAGATATATAGTAAAACAGAAAGATCACATTTACATTCAAATTCAACATGAGTTTCCACATCAAATAGAACAACCCTTAAAATTTGAATATTTCTAAGTGTGCACGCAATTGTAGAGTAAACAATGAGCAATTGGTTTTCCTCCTCTCCACGAGCCCGTAAATTATTTTATAGGGAAAATAGTCTAAAATATTACCCCAAAAAATAAACTATGCAAGCTAATAGCCCCCATGAAACTATTTTGATTTGAAACTATTCGGTGTATGTTTGGATGAACGGTGAGTTTGATAAAATCACGGTGACACCATGATTTTGTTGAACCAACAAAGAGTAGGTTTTGTCAAAACCATGGAGCCTAACCATGATTCGTCCAGTCTCAACGCCAACCAAAACATAAAATCAATGTGTCAAGAATCAAGATCACCTTCTTAGGAGCATGGATGACATCTCTAAAAACAGGAACTGACTTCTTGCTACTAGCCTCCATTGGCCTATTCAAACATTAGAAATTATTTTATTTTCACATAGTTTCACGGACACAAGGATTGGAAGAAAATAAAAACCACTTTGTCAAATAGTCAATTGAGTACATGTTTGACATCACAGTAGCTTTGCCAAAATCAAGGTGAGCCACTGTAATTTTGCAAACTCACCGTGATACCAAACATGCACTAACTACTACTATGTTACAATAAAACACCTATTCTTATTAAGCCTTTTCAACTTCTTGTCTTCTCCACGTTTCTTGAAAAACGCGTGTCCCATTAGATCGAGCGTTTTGCAACTCCTCAAATGTTACATCAGCCAGCTCCTTCATTATCTCTTCCTCCTCCTACAACCAATAATAATACACAGTTACAAACTTACTATGACATGGTTATTTTTTTATTAAAAAGTATATAACATGATGATTTTTTTGAAGTTACTCACATTATCTGATATGCTAGAAGAAGACATTGACTCGTCAATATCACTCTCCTTATACTGGATTTCACTGGAACCTGGAATTCCACTTCTGAGCTTCTTCATTTTGAGAAATAAATCAAATTGGTTTTGAACATAATAAAACAAATATCAATATATAATCTTTGAATGTATCGAAATTACAAAACCTCCCCAAATGTCAATTTTGTTCATAATGTTAGGGACTAAATTGCCTAACAAAAAACACATTCAATGACTTAACCGCCTATATAAAGACACATTTGAAGACCAAACTTTCTAACAAAAATCGCATTAGGTATGTTTTTGTAATTTTTAATAAATTCAAAGTCTATAGTAACAGCATCTCACACATTCAGGGATAAAAAAAAAATCGTTTGCCCTGTTAATTTTAATCCTCAAATTCAAATATATATAAAGTGTTGTCACTATAGTCCCTGAATGTATCGAAATTATAAAATATATGCAAGTGTCTCTTTTGTTACTAATTTTATAGAACAAATCAACCAACGAAAAACACATTCATGGGCTAAACTGACTAACTGGAGACACGTTTATGGACTAAAATGACTAACGAAAAACACATGGCTTGGCCTGGTGACGTAGGCTTGGGACCTTAGAGTGTGCTTCTCTCAAGGTCTCAGGTTCGAATCCTCTATATGCCAATTTATGTGGGCTAGTCAATATAGAGTTTTGTTTTGCCTTTAAATGGGGCTTCAGCAAGTGGACTATGGGATTGGTCTCCTAGATTAGTTTGTCATTGTGTCGACCAAGTTTCCACAAAAACTCAGATACATTTTGACATGCCTATGCGATGTTATTAAATTCAGACACAATGTTAACGACGCCTCACACATTCATGGATTAAAAAGGTTGTTTACCCTTTCCATTTTAATCACCAATGCATAAAAAGGCAAGAGAAAAGAAAGAATGGTCGAATGAATGCCTGAGCCATCATGTATGAGGTTGAAGCGTGAGTTGTAGAGAGCGGAGAAAATTGGAGAAAAAGCAAAACCCTAGCACAAAAAGACAATGCTTCATTGGTTAATATTAAAAACGTTACATATATTAAAAATCCAATAAGGAAAAAACATCATAGTGAAAAAAGCTTCATAAAAAATACATTAGCAGAAGAAACTAGTTAGAAACCTGTGTGGATTTCTACGTGGTTGTTGATACCGGCGGGAGGTGCAATGGCGGCCGCGGTTGTTAGGCTGCTGGAGTGGTAGAAGGCTGAAGCGTGGGGGTCACGTTTTGTTGACGGGAATAGGAAAAGGAAACTTTCTATAACGGTTTTGGGATGGACTCAACTTGGGTTAGCTTATAAGAGATTTACTTTTACCACCCTGTTGCCTTCTCGTACGCCCTGCAAAAATTCCAATAATATCCCTGGTCCGGATTTTGTTTTCCGAACCAGATTGTTAGTATTTCCAGAAAATAAAATCCAGACAAATACGATATTATTATTTTGTGTCTTTCTTTGATGTCAAGGGTCTTTGTTGACCGTTATACGACCCCTGCATAAGCTGCAATGCAATTCCAGGGGTCGTATGAGCAGCCAACAATGACCACGACACCACAACCACTCCTAAAAGCTACCTAAAAAACTAAATTTTTTTTGAAGAAAATGTAAGAAAAGAGGTGAAGAAGAATGAAGGAAAATGTTGAAGATCCAAGCCTTTTTATAGCCTTAAATAAGTCATAGGTCTTAATTACAGTCAAATAAAACGTGTTCCACATTCAAAACCGTCAAAAAATGCATTCAAACTCCACTAACCGGCCTAACCTTTGGTGAAACGTCATCGGCCAAAATGTTTCTGAGGGTTTCCGGAATTTATAATCCAAAAAGCATGAAGGTGGTCTAGATTATAAAGTCCGAACTGCACCAGACCCTTTTGTTTGGATCGTTTTCGTTGTGATTGCCTTGGAAAAAATAGAACAAAGGTACATAACATAAATAGAAGCAACATAAGACAAATAAACATTTAAAAAAAACCATAATAACAGAAATGATGAATCTTTTCGGAAGGTGTTTTCAACACGATTTCTTTGAGTTAGATCCTGCTGCCTTGCCAAATGACATATTCATCTAGCAGGCAGCAAGATCTAACTCATAGCAACCTCTTGATATTTTTGAGTTATCTATCTATCAAGGAGGCATCAAGAAGTATCTATATATTTTTGAAAGCATGCTGAGAATCTTCACAATGCTGGCACATAGAGAGCCATCTATTTTGCGACAGAATGACAAAGATCCTTAACACAATGACAAAAAATTTCATGGTCTCTTTGGTGTGTTGTTTGTATTTTTGAAAGCATGCTGAAGATCTTCATGACACCGTCAAATAGAGAGCTAACTCATCTATTTGCGACAACGTGAGAAAGATCCTCAGCTTAATGACAAAAATTTGCATGGTTTTCTTTGGTGTGTTTGTGTGTTTTGCTGGTATTGAAGCTGAAAACCGGAGAGGGTGTATTTATAGAGGTCCTTGGATGTTGTGGACCACATAAACTCTTGGTGCAATGTGGTCCATACAAAAGAATCCTATGCTGAAGTATTTC